>Ga0181594_10001060_pt1 | contig 25810 bp, 20 predicted proteins | sample 071ome_18_FD_145603 | JGI IMG/M metagenome (GOLD analysis project Ga0181594, IMG submission 145603) | Coastal salt marsh microbial communities from the Groves Creek Marsh, Skidaway Island, Georgia - 071413BT metaG (spades assembly) | ecosystem: Environmental > Aquatic > Marine > Intertidal zone... | reverse complement strand
GGATTGAAATAGTACATGGCGGCGGACAGGTAAGTCTCGGTCAGCCAGTAGATCATCACGTTGTCGAGCAGCTCGTCCTTGGTCCAAACCGACTCGATGTCGCCGCCGGTGTCGGCCCAGTCGCGCCGTTTCTCGACCAGCCATGCGGCAAGACCGACCGGCGAATCGTGCATGGCATAGGAGATGGTCTGCGGCTTGGTCCGCTGGATGTGCATGTAGCCCGAGCCGGTGTTGTAATAGTCCGCCATCTTGGCGCCGCCCGCCAGTTCGTGCTCCTCGAAGTCCTCCGGAGCGGGCTGCTGGCCGCCAATCGGGATCAACAGGTGGATGTGCACGCCCATCACCCTGTCAGCATGACGGTGCCCGAGCATGGTCGAGACCGCCGAACCGATGTCTCCGCCCTGGGTTCCGAACTTGTCGTAGCCGAGCTTGTCCATCAGCTTGACGTAAAGATCGCCAGCCTGGGTGAAGTGAATGCCCGGCGTCGTCAGCGGGCTGGAGAAACCGTAACCGGGCAGCGAGGGGCAGATCACGTCGAACGAATCCGCCGGATCGCCGCCGTAAGCTGCCGGATCGCTCAAGGGTCCGATGATCTTGCGCATGTCCCACCAGGTCCACGGCCAGCCATGGTTGATGATCAGCGGAACCGGGTTGGGGCCCTTGCCCTTGGCGTGGACGAAATGGATCGGCACCCCGTCGATCTCGGTCTTGAACTGGGGCAGCGCGTTCATTTCGGCTTCGCGGGCGCGCCAGTCGTAGTGCTCCTGCCAATAGGCGACGAGCTCGCGCATGTAGGCAAGATTGGTCCCCGCCTGCCACTGGCTGTTGTCGCCGATCTCACCTGGCCAGCGGGTGCGCGACAGCCGCTCCCTGACGTCATCAAGGGCCGCATCGGGTATGGCAATGGTGAACGGCTCGATCGACATGCAGGCTCCTCGCGTTTCTTCAAGCGGACGGCTATAGCCAATGATACTCCCGCGTCCATATTTCTTGCGATATAGTGTGGATCATAGTATCGCGCGGGCAGAGAGAGACCAAGGCTGGCGGAGCACCATGAGCAACCTCACGATCAAGCAGCTGGACTGGCAATTCGACGACGTCGACTTCTACTTCAATCCGGCAAATCGCGAGTTTTCGGCCTTCATGAACAACATCGGTTTCATGGCGGTTGGGCTGGAGCGCTATTTCTGCAAGGCGATGAAGGACGCCGAAGCCCGCATCACGGACCCTGCGGTGCTGGAAGAATGCAAGATGTTCAACCGGCAGGAAATGGTTCACTCCAAAGCGCACTACAAGCATTGCAAGGCGCTGATCGCCAAGTATCCCGGGCTGCAGGAAGCGCTCGACCGCTGCATCGAGATGTTCGACAAGCTCTACGAACGCGAAAGCCTGAAGTATCACCTGTCCTACATGGGCGGGCTCGAATCGGCCTTCACCCCGCTGTTCGGCACGATCATCGATCATCGCGACGTGCTGTTCGGCGGAGATGCGCGGGTGAGTTCGCTGTTTCTCTGGCACTTCTGCGAGGAGATCGAGCACCGTTCCTCGGCGATCACGGTCTACAACCACATCATTGGCGAACACCTGTACCGCATGCGCAACATCAAGCCGATGATGGCGCACGGGCGCGAGGTTTCGCTGATGCTCCAGGACGTGTTCCGCAAGTCGGTGCCCGATTTCGACACCGAGAACTACTTCCTCACCTGGTCGCAGGTCCTCCCAAAGTGGACGGCGCGCAAGATGGGCTGGAAAATCCTGCTCTCGCAGCTTCCGTTCTACCCGCATGACGGGCAGCGCCTGCCCGCCTATTTCGCGGAGTGGAACCGGCGCTACGATGCCGGCGAGGACATGCGCACGGCCTACAAAGGACCGGCGCTGGCGGCGGCCTGAGCGCGGCTCACGCCCTCCAGAACAGCGTTTCGTCCTCGCGCTCGATCCGTCCCGAGGTTCCCACCGGCTCGGCCTTGCCGTCGGTCAGGAAAGCAATCGTCGCGGCATCTTCGGCGGGTACGCGGGCAACCACGCGCCGCCCGTCTGGCGTTAGCGTGACGACCGTCCCGCCGGTCGGATCGCCCTCGCGCGAGTGGAACACGGTGTAGGTCTCGATGGTCGCCGGGCCTTCATAGGTTTGATCGTTGACCGGGATCGGTCCGCGCCGGGCATCGGCCTCGGCATTGAACTTGTAGTCCTGCGGGAACGAGAAGCCCTCGATCGGCTCGCTCGACAGCACCAGCGTATGGTGATGGGTGCAGTAGCCGCCGTTGCCGTAAAGCAGGCCCTTGCCGCCCCCTTCACGCAACTTGCCGACCATCGCCGCCGTGGCATGCATCATGTAATTGCCGAGCGGCCCGCCGCCAAAGGTCAGCCCGCCGTGGACCGTCAGCGGCTGGTCATCGCCGACGCCCAGCGTGCGCCGCGCCATCTTGGGCACGACCGGGAAGCACGAATAGAGCTCGATGTGGTCCATGTCGGCAGCCTTGAGGTGATTTTCCTCGAGCGCCTTTTCGAGGCTGACATCCATCGCCGGGGTGCCGGTGAAGGCATCGCGATCGAGCGGCCCTTCGGCCTCATAGGCCTGCGCGCCCGCACCGACATAGACCAGCCGCGCCTCGTCGATTCCCGCCGCGAGGGCCGTCGCCAGACTGGTGACGATCACCGCCGCGCCCTGATTGACCGACGAATTGGCGACCTGCAGCTTGGTGTAGGGGAACGACAGCGGCCGGTTCTCCGCCGTCGGCGTGACGATCTCATCGGCCTTGCGCGGCTTCTTGATCCACGCGCCTTCCGCATCGACCGCGACTTCGCTCATTTTCGACCAAATGCGTCCGGATTCGGCATTCGCCTCGTCGAGCGACTGGCCCCACGCTGCACGGGTGGCGTTCTCATAAAGCGGGTAGATGTCCTGCGGCGCGGTCAGGCCGTAGCGGCGCACAACGTCGGCGGCGACGGCGGCGGCATTGCCGAACAGTTTCCTCCCGCCATCCTGCGGACGTTTTGCAGCCGTGCGCAGCGCCTCCCCGCCTACGGCAATGCACACGCTCGCTTCCCCTGCGGCTACGGCATTGGCGGCATCGCTGATCAGCTGGATCGGCGCATCGCCATAGGGCGGTTTCTCGATCCGGGTCGCCGGCGAAATCCCGAGCTGCTGTGGCAGATCGCCGAGCACGTCCGCACCGGGGAACGCCATCTGCTGCACATTAGCCAGCCAGTCGCACTTTTCCAGCCAGCCGCCGCCCGCGTCCTTGACGGCGTTGCGGATCGCAGCAGCCATCAGGCCGGTCGAATCGAGCCCCTCCATCGGATCGTCGGGCCGGTCGTTGACCTGTCCGACGCCGATGATGACGGGGATGCGATTGGGATCGGTGCTGGAAGTCATGGTCGGTTCGCTTTCGTTTCGAATGTAAAAAAGATCGGGCCTGTCGCTCAGCCCAGGCAGGTTTCGTTGGTCACTTCCCAAGCTTGGCCCGGTCCGGGCTCGAAGCCAAGGTCGGCGCGAATGTCGTCCAGCTGCCAATCGAGATAGCTTTCCCATTCGACCATCATCAGCGGCATCCGGATGGCCCTTCCGGCCCTGATTCCGAGTTCGGTCGCCTCAAGGATCGTCGGCAGACCTTGCGGATAATTGAGCGCGATTCGCGAATAGCCCGCTGCGGTGATGAACAGCTGCGGCATGTTGGCGTATCGCGCCAGCGCCGGGTTGAACGCCTGCGCGTTGCAGGTCACGATCATCATGCCCAGTGCGTGTTCGCCCGCCGGGTCGGGCCCGAAGCCGCTGACGATATGCTGGATGTCGTGGCCGCCGCCGGACCGCAGCCGCAGATAGTCGACGTCGTCGACCGCCTCGCGTGCCTCGTTGAGGAAATTGATGTCGAGCCCACCGCGCGTCATGAATTCGAACACCGCCGCGCCCAGTGTTCCCGGCTTGGCCCCGCGCAGGTCGTCGGCCTCGTAGCGCGAGACTTTTCGCGCCTCTATCCAATCGCGGAAGGCGGGATTGATATTCTTCTCCAGATCGATCGCCTCCTGCACTTCTTCGCGATCGGTGACATCGGCAATCCCGCGCAGCATGTCGGGCACATCGTAGGTCGTGGGCACGTCGTGACCGTATCGGCGCAGGGACCGCTGCGTGAACGCGTGGACGAACAGCGGGCTGTTGAGATAGCGCGAGGTCGATAGCGGAACGCTGCCCGCGGCCGGCTGATTGTCGCCGCGCATGTAGGAATCGACCTTGTCGGTGAGGACGGGGTTGCTCGCCATCTACGCTCTCCCGCTGCTCCTTCAATCGTTCGCCATGAGTTCGACCAGGTTGCCGTCCGGGTCCTTGAAATAGACAGATTGCGCCTGATTGCCTTCGTTGTCGATTCGCGGGCTGGGCCCGTCGATTATCTCGACGCCATTACGCTCAAGCAAGGTGGCCGCCTCTTCGATTGTGCCGCTGATGCGGAAGCAGATATCGACCGAGCCGGGCGTGGGCTTGTCCGCAACCAGATCGATGCCGTTGCCGAGTTGGTGGACGTTGAGCCGGACCGCGCCGCCGATGATGACGGTGCGCACCAGCGTCTTGCCATCGGGAGCATGATCGAACGGCACCTCGGTACCGAACAGGCGGTCGTAGAACTGCGTGGTGGCGTCCACGTCGGCAACCGTGATCGCAACATGATCGATGAATCTGAGCAGCGCCATGGCAGGCCGTTTCCTCTTCCGGATCGATTAATGGGACGACCTTGCATCATTATGGACACACGGCGCAATCCAATACAATATGAGCCAATGCATATCGCAGCATTGCTGCAGCGATTCTTGGGAGATCAGGTTTGTCTACCGAAACTCAGCGTTCCAATCCGGCGACCACCGTGCCGCAGCATGCCGACATCGTGGTGATCGGTGCGGGATTCGGGGGAATGTATGCGCATTACCGGTTCCGCCAGCTCGGCATGAGCGTGTTTGGATTCGAGCAAGGCACTGATGTCGGCGGCACCTGGTACTGGAACCGCTATCCCGGTGCGCGCTGCGACGTCGAGAGCGTCGACTATTGCTACACCTTCTCGCGCGAAGTGCTCGAGGAGTGGGAGTGGAGCGAGCGCTATTCGACCCAGCCCGAGATTCTCGACTATGCCCGCTACGTCGCAGACAAGTTCGACCTGCGGCGCGACATCAAGTTTGAGACGAAGATCGTTTCGGCCCGGTATGACGAGGCGGCGAACCAGTGGACCGTTACGACCGATGGCGGCGATTCGATCACCTGCCACTATCTCGTCACTACGGTCGGCTGCCTGTCGGTTCCAAAGGATCCCGATTTCGAAGGCCTGGAGAACTTCAAGGGTGAGTGGGTGCAGACCGGCGCGTGGCCAAAAGAGGGCGTCGACTGGGCCGGCAAGAACGTGCTCGTCGTCGGCACTGGTTCCTCGGCGATCCAGACCATTCCGGAAGTTGCCAAGACCGCCAAGAGCCTCACCGTGTTCCAGCGTACCGCTAATTACACGGTGCCCGCTTACAACGGCCCCCTGCCCGAACGGCGCCGGGCCGAGATTGGAGATGATTACCCCGGCTATCTCGAAGCACTCAAGCAGACGCGCAGCGGCATGAACCTGGAAATGGCCACCGACAAGATGGCCGACGAATTCACGCCGGAGGAACAGCGCGAGCGCATGGAACAGGCCTGGCTGATGGGTCGCTGGAACGTGCAGGCCGTGTTCCGCGACACCACGATCAAGCAGGACGTCAACGACATGGTTGCCGGTTTCGTCCATTCGAAGATTCGAGAATTGGTGAAGGACCCGGAGACCGCCGAAAAGCTGATCCCCAGGGGCTATCCGCTCGGCACCAAGCGGCTGTGCCTCGACACCGACTATTACGACACCTTCAACCGGCCCAATGTCGGCCTGGTCGATATCAACGAAGAGCCGATTGTCCGCATCACCGAGACCGGCCTGCAGACCAGCGAACGCGAATATCCCGCTGACCTGATCATTTTCGCCATCGGCTTCGACGCGATGACCGGCCCGCTGGTCAATCTCGGGATCGAGGGGCGCGGAGGCAGGTCGCTCAAGGACGCCTGGGCGGACGGTCCGGAAAGCTATCTCGGCCTCGCCATGCCCGGCTTCCCGAACCTGTTCACCGTCAACGGCCCGTCGAGCCCTTCGGTGCTGGCCAACATGATTATGACGCTCGAACAGCATGCCGACTGGATCACCGGGTGCATCGAATACATGCGCGACAACGGCTACGACACGATCGAGGCGCGCGAGGACGCGACTCACGAGTGGGCCGAGCATTCGCGAATGGTCGCCGACCATACGCTCTTTCCCAAGGCCAACAGCTGGTACATGGGCGCCAATGTCGAGGGCAAGCCGCGCATGTTCATGGCCTATATCGGCGGGTTCGATAACTATACGGCGCGCTGCAATCAGGTTGCGGAAAGCGGCTTCGAGGGCTTCGATCTGAGCAAGAGCAAGGTGGAGCAGGCGGCATGAGCGCAATTGCCGAAGGCGGCGTCGCCATCGTCACCGGAGCGGCAAGCGGCATCGGCTATGCGCTGTCGGAGGAAGCCCTGCGGCGTGGCATGAAAGTCGTGGTGTCGGACCTGCGCGAGGAAGTCCTGGCCGAAGCGGCGAAAAAGCTCACCGGGCAAGGCGCGGACGTGCTAGCGGTGCGCGCCGACGTCACCAGCGAGGCAGATATTGTCGCCTTGCGCGACAAGGCGCTCTCGAAGTTCGGCAAGGTCAACCTGCTGGTCAACAATGCCGGGGCCTTCGTCGGCGGCTTGGCATGGGAAACCAGCGCAGCGCAGATGGACTGGATCGTCGACCTCAATTTCAAGAGCGTCGCTCACGGCATCCGCCTGTTCGTGCCCAAAATGATCGAACAGGGCGATCCGTGCCACGTCATCACTGTGGCATCGGCGGCGGGCATTTCGGTCTATCCCGGCTATGCCTCCTATTCGCCGACCAAGCACGCGGCGCTGGCGATTACCGAGGCGCTCTACCTCGATCTCATCGCCGAGCAGATCGGCAACGTGGGTGTCACCATCGTCATGCCCGGCATGGTGCGCACCGACATCATGAATCCCGAAAAATCGAGCCCCACCGCGCTCGGCCTCGATCGCGACGCGCGGCATGCCAATGCCACGGTGCGCGGGATCGAGACGACGATGACCAGCGCGCTGGACGGCGCGATTGCGCCAGAGGAACTGGCGCGGCGCGTGTTCGATGCCGCCGACCAGGGCGAGCTTTACATCCTGCCCAATCATGAGGGCGAGGCGCTCACCGCGCTGACTGCGGCCATCGCCAATGGCCGCGCCACAGGTACCAATCCATGGCCCGCTATCATGGCGGGCATGAGTACCCGCATGTTCAACAAGCCCGAATAGAGAGACGGACGAGATGGCCCAGCAATTCGACACGATCATCCGCGGCGGCCTGGTCGTCGACGGGACCGGCGCGGAACCGTTCGAGGCGGACGTTGCGATCAGGGACGGCGTGATCGCGGAGGTCGGCAAGGTCGATGGCTCCGGCACGGTGGAAATCGACGCGGGCGGCCTCGTGGTCACTCCCGGCTTCATTGACCTGCACACCCATTACGACGGGCAGGCGATCTGGTCGGAGCGGCTCAATCCGTCATCTGGTCACGGAGTCACCACGGTGGTGATGGGCAATTGCGGCGTCGGCTTCGCACCCTGTCGTCCCTCGGACCGCGACTTGCTGGTCATGACCATGGAAGGCGTCGAAGACATTCCCGGCGTGGTGATGGCCGAAGGGCTGACATGGGAATGGGAGAGCTTTCCCGAATTCATGGCTGCGCTCGAGGCGCGGCAGCGCGACATCGACGTGGCGGTCTTCGCCCCGCATTCGCCGATCCGCGTTTACGTGATGGGCGATCGCGGCGCCAACCGCGAACCGGCCACCTCGGCCGATCTCGATGCCATGCGCGAACTGACTCGCGAGGCGGTCGAAGCCGGCGCCATCGGCGTCGCCACCAGCCGCACCCTGATCGACCGGCGCGCCGATGGCGCACCGGTGCCCAGCTTTGCCGCATCGACCGAAGAACTGGTCGCGCTGGCGCAAGGCGTGCGCGAAGCCGGTGGCGGTCTGGTCCAGGTGCTGCCCGAATTCGGCATGGATGGAAATCCGCCCAAAGTGGATTTCGAGATCATGCGCGATGTCGCGCAGGCAAGCGGCCAGCGGGTAACCTTCAGCATTGCACCGGGCCGTTCCGATAAGGCGAACGCGTTCTGGAGGGAGCTGATGGACATGGTCGATGGCTACAACGCCAGCGGCCAGGGTCCGATTCTCCATCCGCAATACGCACCGCGACCGGTTGGCATGCTCGCCAGCTTCGACTTGACCAGCAATCCGTGGGCCGATTGCCCCACCTACAAGAGCATTGCGCATCTTCCGCTCGATGAGCGCGTCAAAGAACTGCGCAAGCCCGAAATCAAGGAGCAGATTCTCTCCGAAACCCCGGACGACGCGATCATTCCGCTCACCGCGCTGACCCGCAACAATTACCACGTGATGTTCGAAGTGACCGACAAGCCGAAGTATGAACCCGAGCCCGGTCAGTCGATCAAGGAGCGGGCAGAGGCGATGGGCATCTCCCCGGAGGAGCTGGCCTACGACCTGCTGCTCAAGGACGACGGGCGCAACTGCCTGCTGGTCGCCATCGGCAACTATCCAGAGGACACGCTCGATCACCTGTGGCGATTCTACGACGATCCCAATGCCGTCATGGGCCTTGGCGACGGCGGCGCACACTATGGCCTGATCGTCGATTCGACCTATCCGACCTTCGTGCTCCAGCACTGGGCGCGTGACCGAAAGGGCCGCAGGCTCTCGCTGGCGCAGGCGATACAGGCAATGACCGGGCAACCGGCGAAAGTCATGGACTGGGACGATCGCGGCGTGATCGCGCCGGGCAAGAAGGCGGACATCAACGTCATCGACCACGCGGCAATGCGCATGGATCCGCCGCGCGTAGTGTCGGACCTTCCCGGCGGCGGACGGCGGCTCGACCAGCAGGCACACGGCTACCGCTACACGCTGGTCAATGGCGAGGTGATCGTGAAGGACGATGCGCCGACCGGCAAGCTGCCGGGCCGCGTGGTCAAGGGCGCAGGGGCCTCTGCGCAGACCGAAGCCCAGATGGAAAGCGTCGCCTGATGGCCACCCGCACGCTGCACCCTTTTTGCGAAACCGTTGTCGCCACGCGCAAGGAAGCAGGCATTCCCGAATATGCCTCGCTCGATCCGGCCGGCGCGCGGGCGCTGATGGCGCAGGTGATGGCCAATGCCCCGCCGCCCACCGATCTGCCCGATCTTGCCTCGGTCGAGGATTTCACCATTGCCGGTCCGCACGGCGACATTCCCGTCAGGCGCTACACGCCGCATGGCGAGGTGAAGGGGACCATTGTCTACTTCCACGGCGGCGGCTGGGTGCTCGGCGATCTCGATACCGGCGACGGCATCTGCCGCCGCTGGGCCGGATGGGCCGGGGTCGAAGTACTCAGCGTAGATTATCGGCTCGCGCCGGAATACCCGTTCCCCATACCGCTCGACGATTGCTACGCCGGGCTCGAATGGGCGGCGGCCAACATGTCCCGACCGCTGTTCATCGCCGGGGACAGCGCCGGTGGCAACCTGTGCGCAGGCGTTGCGATCAAGGCGCGCGACGAGAATGGACCGGCCCTCGCCGGACAGATCGTTATCTACGGCGCGCTCGGCTTCGATTTCGAGAGCGAGTCCTACCGCGAAGTCGGCGACATGGGCTGGATGCTCACCGAAGCGGACATGGTGTGGTTCTGGGCGCATTACCTGTCGGGCGAGGCGGACAATGCCTCGCCGCTTGCGGTTCCGCTCAACCTCAAGCACGCTTCAGGTTTGGCTCCTGCATTCATAACCACCGGAGATTGCGACGTTTTATGCGATGACAATCTTGCCTACGCCGAGCTCCTCAAGAGCGCGGGTGTGCCGGTCGAACTGCGCGTCGATCCCGGCATGTTCCACGGCTACTACTCGATGACCAGCTTTGCCGATCCGGCGAAAGAGGCCGTCGAAGCCACCGTCCGCTGGATCGGCGAGAGGATCGCCGCTTCACAATCATAGACGGCCCGAACAGGCCGCGTTAGACCTTCAGACAAATCAATACCGGGAGACACCATGAAAGCCGCAGTCCTTCGCGAAATAAAAGCGCCGCTCACCATCGAGGATGTCGATCTCGCCGCGCCGGGACCTGACGAAGTGCGTATTCGCACGATCAGTAGCGGCCTGTGCCATTCGGACTATCACTCGATCTCGGGAGATTTTCCGGTACCGATGCCGGCCGTGCTGGGTCACGAGGCTGCCGGCATTGTCGAAGCGGTCGGCTCGGATGTCACCGAATTCAAGAAGGGCGACCAGGTCGTCTCCTGCGTCTCGATGTATTGCGGCCACTGCCGCGAATGTCTCGACGGGCACAATAATGTCTGCGCCGACAAGCCTTCTTCGCGTCCGGCCGACCAGCCTGCACGCATCATCAAGGGCTCGGAAGTCTTTACCCAGTATGCCGGGCTTGGCGCTTTCGCCGAGGAAATGCTGATCCACCGCACAGGTGTCACCAAGATTCCGGAAGGCATGCCGCTCGAAAAGGCGGGCCTGCTCGGTTGCGCGGTGCTCACCGGCGTTGGCGCAGCGCTGAACGGCGCGGAAGTCAAGCCGGGCAGCACCGTGGCAGTGGTCGGTTGCGGCGGCGTCGGCCTCAACGTCATTCAGGGCGCGAAGCTGTGCGGCGCATCGCGGATCATCGCGGTCGACCTTAACGAGCGCAAGTTCGATCTGGCACGCACCTTCGGCGCCACCGATTGCGTCAAGGGCGGGCCGGACGCGGTCGCCGAAGTCAAGGAAATGACCGACGGCGGCGTCGACTATGCTTTCGAGGTGATCGGCCTGACCCAGACGCAGGAACAGGCGCTGATGATGCTGCGCCGCCTCGGCACGCTGATGGTCGTCGGCATGGCGCCGATGAATTCGCAGTTCAAGGTGCCCGGTGTGATGATGATGGCGCAGCAGTTGCAGATCCGGGGCTCGCTGATGGGTTCGGTGCCGTTCCAGCTCGCGATCCCGCAATATGCGCAGCTCTACCTCGACGGAAAGCTCAAGCTCGACGAGATGATCTCGCAGAACATTGCGCTGGCCGACATAAACGACGGCTATGACAAGATGATGGCTGGCGATGTCGCGAGGAGCGTAATCGTCTTCGACAGCTGATCGACGCCTGGTTCCACGGGAGAGGACATAATGGCGACCATTGCAGAGACCGCTCCGACACCGCCGGGTATCGACCCGTCGCTGGTGATCGACTTCGACCTGTACAACGACCGCCGCTTCGTTTCGGCAGGCGGCGTGTTCGAAGCCATGGGCGAATTGCGCGACCTTGCACCCGACGTGTTCTGGTCGACGGCGCTGGGCGGCTACTGGGTGATCCAGGGTTACGACGCGATTGTCGAGGCAGCCAAGCGCGGCGATCTGTTCACGTCCAGCCGCATGGGCATACCGCCGACGGCCGACGACGGCAGGCAGCGTCGGCGGCTGGCACCGCTCAATTACGACCAGCCCGAGCATGGTCCCCTGCGCACCCCGCTCAACCCGATGTTCACGCCCGCCGCGATGAACAAGTGGTCGGAGCATATCCGCAAGCTTGCGGTCGAACTGATCGAGAAGGTCCGGCTCAACGGTCAGGCGGACATGTTCGACGAAGTGACCGAGCAATTGCCGGTGCTGATCTTCATCGACCTGATGGGGCTGAAGCGTTCGGACTATCGGTTCTATCGCGCGCTCGCCAAGGCGGCGGTCGCCTCGCAGGATCGCGACGAGCGCTACGATGCAATGCTTGCGGCCTACCAGCTACTCAAGGGCGAGATCGAGGAACGGCGGGAGAACCCACGCGAAGACCTGATCTCGCGGCTGCTGGAGCTGGAAGTCGAAGGCAAGCCGATCACCGACGAGCTGGCGCTGGCCTATCTCGAACTGCTGTTCATCGCAGGGCTCGACACCGTCGCCAACGCCATGACTTTCGCGGTGCGCTATCTCGCCATGGACCAGGAGCTGCAACAGCGGCTGCGTGACGAGCCTGAGAAGATCCCGCATGCCATGGAGGAGCTGCTGCGCCGCCATGCTGTCGCCCCGGTGATGCGCACAGTGACGCACGATTTCGAATGGCGCGGTTTCAATTTCCGTGCATGCGATCCGGTGCTGCTCAACTATTCCGCCGCCAATCTCGACGAACGCATGTTCGAACACGGGCGCGAGGTCGATATCGACCGCGAACGGATCAACCATGTCGCTTTCGGCGCGGGCCATCACCGCTGTCTGGGCCGGAATCTGGCGCGGATCGAGATCGTGATCTTCTTCGAGGAATTGCTCAGCCGCCTGCCGACCTTCCGCCTCGCTCCGGGCGAGGACATTCCAATGATGGGCGGCAGTGTAATGTCGATCACCCGCCTGCCGATCGTCTGGCAGACGGACTGAGACGAGGGGAACGATCATGGCGACGCTGGCAGACACACCCCCGCCCAAGGGCATCGATCCGGCGTTGGTCATCGACTACGATTTCTACGACGATCCGCTCTACTCCAGCGCCGGCGGCATTCCCGAAGCCATGGTCGAGCTGCGCGATATGGCGCCCGACGCTTTCTGGTCGACGGCGCTGGGCGGCTATTGGGTGATCCAGGGCTTCGAGGCGATAGTCGATGCCGCCAAGCGCACCGACCTGTTCTCCAGCGTCAAGATGGGTATCCCGCCGCGCCCCGAAGACGCACTGATGACCCAGTCCGCGCCGCTCAACTACGATCCGCCCGATCACGCGGCCCTGCGCGCACCGCTCAACAAGGTGTTCACGCCATCGCAGATGTACCGGCGGGTCGACCAGATCCGCGATCTGGCCATCGAATTGGTCGACGCTATTGCGCCCCTCGGCAAGGCCGACTTTTTTGAGACGGTGACCGAGAAGATGCCGGTGCTGATATTCATCGACCTGATGGGTCTGGATCGCGCCGACTTCCGGACCTACCGCAATATCGCCACGGCAGGGATCAGCTCGACCGACATGCAGGAGCGGATCGATGCGGGCCGCGACGCCCGCCGTCTTGTCACCGAATGCATCCGCGAACGGCGCGTCAATCCGAAGGACGACCTCGTCACTTATATCACCCAGATGGAAGTGAACGGCGAGCCGGTCGATGACGATTTGGCGCTGTCCTATTGCATCCTCCTGTTTTTCGCAGGGCTGGATACGGTCGCCAACGCCATGGCTTTCTGCATGCGCTACCTGGCGATGGACCAGAAATTGCAGCAGCGCCTGCGCGAGGAGCCCGAAAAGATTCCGCACGCGATGGAGGAGCTGCTGCGCCGCCATGCCGTCGCCCCCGTCCAGCGCACGGTAATGAAGGACGAATGCTGGCGCGGCTTCAACCTGCGTAAGGGCGACATGGCGCTGCTCAATTATGCCGCCGCCAACATCGATGAGCGCGCGTTCGACCATGCCGACACGGTCGACATCGACCGCGAGCGGATCAATCACATCGCCTTCGGCGCGGGTGTCCATCGCTGCGCCGGCAGGCATCTCGCACGCATCGAGATCGTCGTACTGCTCGAGGAAGTGCTCAAGCGTCTGGGCACGTTCCGGCTCGATCCGGAAAGGGACGTCACGATGCGCGGGGGAGCTGTCCTGTCGATCGGCCAATTGCCGCTGGTCTGGGACACGATCTGAAACGGCAGGGAGTCGGTCATGGCAACACTGGCAGATAGCAAGAGCTTTCGCGGGATCGATCCGGCGCTGATGATCGATTTCGATTACTATTCGGACCGGCGCTATCGCGAACAGGGCGGCATTCCCCAAGCGATGGCCACGCTGCGCGACGAGGCGCCGGACCTGTTCTGGAGCACCGCGCTTGGCGGCTACTGGGTCGTGCAGGGCCATGAAGCGATCGTCGATGCGGCTGTCCGCACCGACCTGTTTTCCAGCGGCTACATGCGTATCCCGGCCAGGCCCGATCTGCCCGAGCCGCCGCTCAACGTTCCGCTCCAGCTCGATCCGCCCAACCATGCCGCCTATCGCGCGCCGCTCAATGCGGTGTTCACGCCCAGTCAGATGTACAAGCGCGTCGACCAGATTCGCGCGCTCGCTGTCGAACTGATCGAGGCCATCGCGCCGCTCGGTGAAGCGGACTTCTTCGACACCGTCGCCGAGAAGCTGCCGGTGCTGATCTTCATCGACATCATGGGGCTCGAACGCGCGCATTTCCGCGAATACCGCGACATGGCAAAGGCGGCGGCGAGCGAGCCGGATCAGGAAATCAGGCTCAAGGCTGTTCAGGCCGGGTCGGACTTGCTGGCCCAGGTGATTGCCGAGCGTCGCGCCAATCCGCGCGACGACCTCATCTCCTACCTGCTCGATCTCGAAATCGAAGGTGAGCTGGTCAGCGACGACAGGGTGCTCGGTTATTGCAAGCTGCTGTTCTTCGCCGGACTCGACACCGTCGCCAATGCGATGTCGTTCATCGTCCACTACCTCGCGAAGGATCAGGAGCTTCAGGCGAGACTGCGCCGCGAGCCGGAAAAGATTCCCCATGCCATGGAGGAAATGATCCGCCGCCATGCCGTCGCGCCGGTGGTGCGCATCATTGCCAAGGACGAAGACTGGCGCGGCATGCCGCTGCGCAAGGGCGACATGGCGCTGCTCAACTACCCGGTGGCCAATATCGACCCGCGCGTGTTCGACCATCCCGACACGGTCGATATCGACCGCGAGCGTATCAATCACATTGCCTTCGGCTCGGGGCCGCACCGCTGCCTCGGGCGGCATCTCGCGCGCATCGAGATCGTGGCCATGCTCGAGGAATTGCTGAGCCGCCTGCCCACGTTTAGGCTCGCGCCTGACGCTAAGGTGCCGATGCGCGGCGGCGGCGTGCTGACCATCGAATCGCTGCCACTGGTTTGGGCAGCTGGCCAACCCGCCCTTTGAGACAGGATATCTCATAACTTCTTGACCATTATGAGCGAATCAAGGAAATCTGGCGGATGGCAGCGAGTAGCCACGCCCCAAGACGCATCGGCCAATCCTGAGAGACGCATGACCAATCTCGTCATCCGCAAGATCCCCTTCGATTTCGAAGGAGTCGAATCTATCTGGAATCCTGCCAATCCCGCTTTCGCGGTGATGATGAACGCCATCACCTTCCAGGCGATCGCCTTCGAGAAGTATATCTGCAAGGCGATGAACGCGGCCGAGAAAATCTCGCGCAAGCCACACATCACCGAAGAAATCCGCGCCTTCAACGCGCAGGAAATGGTTCACAGCCAAGCCCATCGCAAGCACGCCAAAGTGCTCGTCGAGAAGCACCCCGGACTTCAGGACGCTCTCGACTACTGCGACGCCGAATATGAAAAACTCTATGAAGAGCGCGATCTCAGGTATCACCTGTCATACTGCGCCAATATCGAGGCGACCTTCACGCCACTGTTCGGCAATATCATTGAGCATCGCGGCGTGCTGTTCGCCGGGGGCGATCCGCGAATTTCCTCGCTATTCCTGTGGCATTTCGTCGAGGAAATGGAGCACCGCGCATCCGCCCACATCATCTATAATGATATCGTGCGCATTCCCTTCACCCGGTTCTTCAGGCTGCGCAGTGTTTTCGGCCACACCAGGATGCTGGCAGAGAAGATCTACGAAGTGTTCCACGAGAATGTGCCCGGATCGCGCACCTACGGACTTGGCGACGGCGTGGAGGCGATACCACCCGCCGCGCTCAAGAAGATGCGCAACGGCATACTCGCATCGCAGATGCCATGGCACCGGCCCGGCAGCGCCAGGGTTCCCGAATATTTCGAGGAATGGATGGCTCGCTATCGCGCTGGAGAAGACATGCGCTTTGCCTATTCAACCTGACGTAACGCCAATCCAACAAGTCAATTACCGGAGAGAATGATGGCCCTGGAAGCCCGCCCCTTCACCGTAGACATCCCGCAGCAGGCGCTCGACGATCTCGTCACGCGAATCGATCTGACCCGCTGGCCGGAGAAGGAAACGGTCGGCGGCTGGGAACAGGGCGTGCCGCTCGCCGAAGCGCGGCGAGTGGTCGATCACTGGCGCAATAAGTATGATTGGCGGCGCTGCGAGGCGCAGCTCAACGCGCACGACAATTTCCTCGCCGAGATCGACGGGCTCGACATTCACTTCATGCACATCCGCTCGAAGCACGAAAACGCCCTGCCGATGGTGCTCACCCACGGCTGGCCGGGTTCGGTGGTCGAATTTCTCAAGGTCATCGATCCGCTCACGAATCCCGAAGCGCACGGCGGGAGCGCCAATGATGCCTTCCACCTCGTGATCCCATCGCTGCCGGGATACGGCTTTTCCGGCAAGCCGACCGCGACCGGTTGGACCGTGCAGCGTACGGCCGACGCTTGGGACGCGATGATGAAGGGCCTAGGCTACGACAAATACATCGCCCAGGGCGGCGACTGGGGCTCTGCCGTCACTTCGGCCATGGCCATACAGAATCCGCAAAGCCTGCTGGCGATTCACCTCAACATGATCATTGCCCCGGCCAGCCCCGAACAGGCCGCCGATCCCACCCCGTACGAGAAGGAATTGATGGAGCGCATCGGCCTCTGGTCGCAGCAGGGACGCGGCTATTCCGAAGTGCAGAGCACCAAGCCGCAGACGCTCGCCTATTCGCTGGTCGATTCACCGGTCGGGCAAGCGATGTGGATCTACGAGAAATTCCACGGCTGGACCGATCATGGCGACCGCAGCCCCGCCGATGCGTTCGATCTGGACGAGATTCTCGATAACATCATGGTCTACTGGCTCACCGCCAGTGGCGGCTCTTCGGCGCGGCTTTATTGGGAAAGCCTCGGTAACTGGCCACAGGGCAAGTCAGATGTGCCGCTGGCGGTCAGCAATTTTCCCCACGAAATCATGCCGGGAGTGCGGCGCTGGGCCGAAAACCGCTATTCGAACATCGTCCATTGGGCAGACCTCGAAAAGGGCGGGCATTTCGCCGCGTTCGAACAGCCTGCGCTGTTTGTTTCCGAAATGCGCAAAGCCTTTGCCAGCCTGCGCTGAGCGCACGCTCCATTATTGATACAGGGTCGCTCATTTGCTATGGCGACGCCGACCGATTTGCGGGAGAGACATTGCATGTTCGATACGATCATCAGGGGCGGCAAGATCGCCGACGGAACCGGCGATGCCAGCTACAACGCCGATATTGCCATCAAGGACGGCGTAATCGCCGAAATCGGCAATGTTTCGGGCACCGCCACCAGTGAGATCGATGCCGACGGCGCGCTCGTCACGCCCGGCTTCATCGACCTGCACACCCACTATGACGGCCAGTTCGTCTGGGACGACACCATCGATCCCAGCTTCTCGCACGGCGTCACCACCGCGATCGGCGGCAACTGCGGTGTCGGCTTCGCGCCAGTCGAAGCGGAATTCCGCCGCCCGCTCGTCGAAATGATGGAAGGCGTCGAAGAAATCCCCGGAATCGTCATCGACGAAGGACTCGACTGGAAGTGGACGAGCTTCGGCGACTACCTCGACCGTCTCGACCAGAACAAGTACACGATGGACGTCGCGTCGCACATCACCCACGCGCCGCTGCGCGTCTTTGCCATGGGTGAACGCGCCATCAACCACGAGAAGGCCACGCCCGAGGATATCGAGACCATGGCTCGACTCGTACGCGAGGCAATGGATGCCGGCGCGATGGGCTTTTCCAGCGGTCGTCTGCTCGAACACCTGTCCAGCATCGGCGACCATGTCCCCGGCACTTTCGCCAACGATGACGAACTGCTCGCCATCGCCAGCGCCATGGGTTCTTCGGGCCACGGTGTGTTCCAGATGATCCCCAAGGGCGCGATCGGCAACATCATCGACCAGGACGACATGACCAACAACCGGGTGGCCGAAATGGAGCGCCTGGTGCGGCTGACCCGTGCGGCGGGTCGCCCTTCGACCTACACCGTCATTGAGTTTTCCGACGAGCCGGAAAACCGCAAATTCCTCGTCAGCGAAACCGACCGCGTGCTCAAGGAAAACCCCTCGCTCGAAATGCACCCGCAGTGTGCCTCGCGCGGCGTCGGCTCGATCATGATGCTCGATTCGCATCACCCCTTCAAATTCAAGCCTGCCTACCTCGAAATCGCGGACCTTCCGGCTGCCCAGCGCGCCGAGGCGATGCGCGATCCGGCGCGCCGCGCGGCCATTCTCTCGCAGGAAGATGCGCCGCCTGCAGGTAGCGATCCGATGATCGTGCGCATGGTTTCGCGCATGCCGATGACAGCGCCGAGGTTCGCCGTGATCGGCGACCACGTGGACTATGAACCGCTTCCCGAGCAGACGGTGGGGGCGCTGGCGAGCAGGACCAACATGACTCCGCTCGAATATCTCTACGATCACATCACCGCCGGCGACGGCACCAATGCGGCAATCTCATTCTTCCTCAACTACAACGAGGGCAACCTCGACGAGACCTACGAGATAATGAAGAACCCCAATGTCATTTCCGGCCTTGGCGACGGCGGCGCGCACGTCAGGCTGATTTGCGATGCCTCGCAGACCACCTTCCAGCTCGCCTTCTGGACCCGTGATCGTACGCGCGGTCCGAAGCTGCCGCTCGAATATGTCGTCCGCAAGATGACGCATGACAGCGCACGGCTTTACGGAATGAACGATCGCGGCCTGCTGCAGGTCGGCAAGCGCGCCGACATCAACGTGATCGACTATGACAACCTCCAGCTCGGCGTGCCTTCGATGAAATTCGACCTGCCGAGCGGCGCGCCGCGCATCCACCAGCCCTCGACCGGCTATCTGGCGACCATGGTGAATGGCGAGGTCACCCGCCGCAACGATGCGGACACCGGTGCACGTCCGGGCCGCCTCTATCGCAGCCGTCCGAACTGATCCTGATTAGGTCTGTGGCGCGGCCAGTCTGCTAATCGGCAGGCTGGCCGTTGCTATTGGAGCTTCTCGGAAAAGCAGGGCAGCTCAAGCCGCGCGCTCGAAAATCGCGGCTATGCCCTGCCCGCCGCCGATGCACATCGTCTCCAGCGCATAGCGGCCTTGCGTGCGCTCAAGCTCATAAAGCATCGTGGCGAGGATGCGCCCGCCGGTCGCCCCGATCGGATGGCCCAGCGAAATACCCGAGCCGTTTGGATTGAGGATGTCGTGGCGCGAATCGTCCTCGCTCCAGCCCCAGCCCTTGAGCACGCCGAGCACTTGCGGCGCGAAGGCCTCGTTGAGCTCGATGAGGTCGATATCGTTCCAGCCCATGCCGGTGCGCGCGAACAGCCGCTCGACCGCCGGGACCGGGCCAATGCCCATGCGCGAAGGCTCGCAGCCTGCCGCCGCCCACGAGTGGAACCAGCCCATCGGCGTAAGGCCGAGCTCTTCCAGCTTGTCTTCGGCCACGACGAGGCAGGCCGCCGCCGCATCGCTCTGCTGGCTGGCATTGCCGGCCGTGACCACGCCGCCTTCTTCCATGACCTTGAGCTTGCCCAGTGACTCGGGTGTGGAATCGCCGCGAACGCCTTCATCTTCGGCAAACACCACCGGATCGCCCTTGCGCTGGGGAATCTCGATAGGGACCATTTCCTTGTCGAACTTGCCATCCTTCCACGCCGCCGCGGCGCGCTGCTGGCTGCGCGCGGCATAGACGTCGCATTCCTCGCGAGTGATACCGTGATCGCGCGCAACGTTGTCCGCCGTCTCGATCATGCCGGTGATGACGCCGAAGCGCTCTATCGGCTGGGACATCACACGGCCGCGCGCCAGCCGGTCGAACAGTTCGATGTGGCCTGCCTTCACGCCGGTCCGGCCCTTGATCGTGTAATGCTCGACCTGGCTCATCGATTCGCAGCCGCCGGCGATCACCACGTCGGCGGCGCCGGTCTGGATCATCATCGCCGCATCGACGACGGCCTGCAGGCCGGAGCCGCAGCGACGATCAAGCTGATAACCGGGCACGCTGACCGGCAGGCCCGCCGCCAGCGCGGACCAGCGCCCGATCGCCGGGGCCTCGCCATTGCCGTAGCCCTGCGAGAACACGACATCGTCGATCCGCTCCGGGTCGACACCGCTGCGTTCGACCAGCGCGCGGATGATGATCGCGCCAAGCTCGCCTGCGGGAATCCCCGCCAGCTTGCCGAGAAACTTGCCCACGCCGGTGCGGACGGGGCTGACGATGGCGGCTCTACGCATGGTTAATCCTTGATTCTTCAGGCTGATTCGAAAAGCTTGCGCAGCTCTGGCTGCGAGACCTTGAGCGAAGGCGTGCGCGGAAAATCCTCCATGCAGCGCATCTCGACCGGCACCTGGTAGGGCATCAGCCGCTCCTTCAGAAACGCGCGCAGCTCGGCATCGTCCGGCGCTTCAGCGTCAGCCTTGAGCAGGTAGCCCGCGACCGGAACCTCACCCAGCCGCTTGTCGGGCAGGCCGACCACAGATGCCTCGCGGATCGCCGGATGCGCTTCCATCGCGGTCGCGACATCGGTTGGCTGGATCTTAAAGCCGCCCCGGATGATCGCCCCGTCATGACGGCCGCGTATATAGAGGAAATTGTCCTCGTCGAGTTCGGCAAGGTCGGTGGTGCGGGTCCAGTCCTTCGAGCCCGAATTGCCGCCGCGCAGTTCGAGCAGGCCCTGTTCGCCGGGTGCGAGCACTTCGCCGCTGTCGGGATCGACGATCCGGGCATCGACGCCCTTGTTGACCCGCCCGACCGCGCCGCGCTTGGCCTTCCAGTGGTCCTTGAAGTCCTGCAGGGTCCAGCCCGCGACGCCACCGGCAAACTCGGTTGCGCCATAAGCCTGCAACACCGGCACGCCGTAGCGCTCGAAGAAGGCGTCGGCGAGATCGGGATCGAGCGGCGCAGTGCCGGTGCGATAGGCCAGCAGGCTCGAATAGGTATCGTCGGGCAGGTCCGCATCGAGCAGCATTCTGAGCGCCGCCGGAGGCGCGCCCGCCACCTTGGGCCGGTGGCGCACCAGCGCGCTGGCGAACCCATCGACCGTGAATTTCTCGATGACGCAGATTTTCCGCCCACCGAGGAAATTGTTCATCACGTGGGTAATGCCCGAGATATGCGCGAGCGGGTTGGTGATGATCTGCACCCCGCTGCGCAACTTCGGTTTTTGCGCCGGATCGCGGCCCTTCTCGAAAGCGGCAGCGCCTTGCAGCGCCTTCTCGAAACGGTCGCGCGGCAGGGGGATGCGCTTGGGCGTGCCGGTGGTACCGCTCGACAGCATCTCGATGGCGACGCCGGGCGCATCGGGATGCTCCCACTTTGCCTGGTCGCCGGGCAGGCTCTCGATCAGGCGCGGCGCTTCGGTCAGTTCGGCGGGCAGAATGACACCAATCGAACCGATCTCGGCCGCCGCGTCCTTGAGGCCAGTGCGCTCCCACTCGTCTTCCAGCGCCACGATGACGGGCACCTTCGACTTGAGGACATCTTCTACGAGCTTTTCGTCCGGCGCGGACGCATTGATGCTGGCAACGCAGCGGCCGGTGCGGAACATCGCGATCAGCGCAGGTACCATCGGCGCGGAATTGCGCAGCAGCATGCCCACGCGCATGTCCGGATCGATGCCATTGGCTTCCAGGATCGCGACCAGCGCCTCACTCGCCGCGATGATCTCGCGCCAGGTCCACCAGCGCTCGCCAACTTCGAGCTCCGGCGCATCGGGATCGATGCTCGCATAAAGGTCGATCTGCTCGCTGAGCCACGAACGTTCGGTCGTCTCGGACATGCTTTGCGTTTTCTTTCCTGCTGAACCGCGGGCGATTGCCTCGCCCTGCACATAATTGGCGCGATTGCGCTAGTCCATGGCCTCGCCGTCGAATCTGCGACCCTTGAAATCCTGCTCGAACCATTCGTCGACAAGTTCGGAACAGCGGCGGCTGGCGAGGCGCGCAAGTTCGACGTCGCCGTCGATCACCGCGCGGGCAAGCCGCGCGCGCATGCGGCGATAGGTTTGCACGCGTTCGGGCCGGTCGATCAGCACGTCCTCGCTGCGCGAGGCCAGTGCGGCGAAATCGTAAAGGATCGCCATCAGCAGGTTGAGTACCGAGTTGTTCGCCAGCGCGCTGATAAGCTGGAGGAATTCGCGCTCGCTCTTGAGAAAGGCGCGATAGCCGTGCGCCATCTCGAGCGGTGCGGCCTCGTCCTGCTGAGCAAACTCCTCAAGCCGGGCGAGCAGGACCGGATCGCGATTGTTTATCGCCAGCACCGCCAGCTCTGCCTTGAGCGGGCCGATACCGTGGGTGATGTCGGTAAAGTCGGCATCGTGCGCGCGCAGGTATTGTGCGGCCATGCGGGAGACATTCATGGTGCTCGGGCGCGCCGAGAAATAGCCACCGCCCACGCCCCGGCGCACGGCGATGAAATTTTCCTGTGCGACTCGCGATGCTGCCTGACGCAAGGTCGCGCGGCTAACATCCAGTCGCGCGATCATCTCGTCCTCGGAGCCGAGAAATGCGCCTTCGTCGTTTTCAAGAGACAGGACTCGCAGCGCCTCGGCGGCGCGGTCCACAACCGAACGACCGGAATCGGGCGAGGTCAGAGCGGCCATTGACTGTCCTTTTTTCGCGTACAGTCGTTCGATATGGGGCTGGTCGCGCGAAATCGGCTCATTGGGAGTCTTTATTGAGTGTCCTTTATTATTGCAAATGCCGCGTCATGCTGCAATGCAGCGTCGCAACAGGAGCAACAGCATGAGTCTCGCGGGCAAGACACTGTTCATCAGCGGCGGTAGCCGCGGCATCGGCCTCGCCGTCGCGCTACGCGCCGCACGCGACGGCGCGAACCTCGTGCTCGCCGCCAAGACCGCCGACCCGCACGCGCACCTGCCCGGCACGATCTTCACAGCCGCCGAAGAGGTCGAGGCCGCAGGCGGCAAGGCCTTGCCGCTGGTGCTCGACATCCGCGATGTCGATGCGGTCGAGGCCGCCATGGCGCAAGCGGCGGAGCACTTCGGCGGGATCGACATTCTCGTCAACAATGCTTCTGCGATAAGCAAGACGCCGACGCTCGAAACCAAGGCCAAGCGCTACGACCTGATGCACGACATCAATGCGCGCGGCACCTTCTTTGTCTCGAAGGCCGCGGTGCCCTACCTGAAGAAAGCGGCCAATCCACACGTCCTCACCATGTCGCCGCCGATCAATCTCGATCCAGCTTGGTTCAAGCCGCATGTCGCCTATACGATGAGCAAATATGCCATGTCGATGACGGTGCTGGGCATGGCCGAGGAATATCGCGATGTCGGCATCGCCTTCAATTCTCTATGGCCGCGCTACGGCATCGCCACGGCTGCCATCGAGTTTGCCGCCGCCGATGCCGACCAGCTCAAGCATTGCCGCACGCCGGAGATCATGTCTGATGCCGCATATGAGATCCTGACGCGGCCCTCGCGCGAGTGCACCGGAAACTTCTTCATCGACGATACCCTACTGGCCGAAACCGGTGTGACCGACTTTTCCAGGTACCGGGTCGATCCTTTGCTGCCGCTGCGCGTGGGCATGTTTCTGTCCGACGACGACCTGCCGCCGCCCGGCAAGCACTAGGGCTTAGATCACCCCGCCCGCTTCCAGCGCCGCGATCTCCTCCGCGCTATATCCGAGTTCCCCCAGAACCTCGGCGTTGTGTGCGCCGATCGCGGCGGGCGGATTGCGGATGTCTGCAGGCGCACCGCCCAATTCCACCGGGGCACGGACCAGCGGCGCGTCCTTGCCGATATGCGGCACGAATGTCGGCGCGACCATACCCATGCCCTCGACCTGCTCATGGCTGCGCACGTCCTTGGGCGACAAGACCGGCCCCGCCGGAATGTGCGCGGCGGCCAATTCGTCGAGCGCCTGCGTGGATGTGCGCGAATCGCACCAGTCCTGCATCCGGCCTGAAAGAAATTCACCGTTCTCGGCCCGCGCTTCGTCGCTGATAAAACGCGGATCCTGGGCCCATTGCGGCTTGCCCATCAGTTCCGCCCAGCGCTTGAAGATCGGGTTGCCGACGATCTGGGTGACGATCCAGCCATCCTGCGTGCGGAACGAATCGGTCGGCCCGTTGAGGAACGAACGGTTGCCGATCGCCTTGCGACCGACGCCGGTCATCGCTTCCTCGATCATCGCGGCCGAGGCGAAGGACAATGCCGTGCCAAGCAGGTTGCAATCGACCTCCTGCCCCTTGCCGGTGCGCGTGCGCTCGAACAGCGCCAACATCACCCCGTAGGCAGCAAACAGACCCGTCGAATGATCTACCCAGGTCACCGGCGTGCGATAGGGCACGTCGCCGGGGCCGGTGAGATATTGCGAGCCGCTCATCGCCTGGCCGACGCTGTCGAAACCGGGGCGGCTCGTCCAGGGGCCGCGCGTGCCGAACGAAGAGATGTTGGCAAGCACAATGTCCGGCTTGATCGCGGTCAGCGAAGCATAGTCGATTCCCATGCGCTTCAGCGCATTGGCGGGCACATTGGCCACCACCACATCGGCGCTGGCGACCAGTCTATGCAGCACCTCTGCCGCCCCCTCGGCTCGGGGATTGAAGGTCATGCAGCGCTTGTTGCGCGCCAGCTGGAGGAACCCAGCGCCCTCGCCATTGTCGGCAACCGGACCGAGGAACCGGTCCTCGCCGCCGCCCGGACGTTCCAGCCGGATCACGTCGGCGCCGAAATCGGCAAGCAGGGTCGCACAGTAGGGACCGGAAACATAACGTCCGAAATCCAGCACTCGGATACCGTCCAACGCCGCCATTCCCGCACCCCTGTCCATTGGTTCACCAAAGGACGGCGGGCCTTGCATATCGGTGCGATTCTCGCAATAGCGACCCCAATTCCCGCTGCTCGCCACGCTGTGCGGGCTGGCTTTCGTACGGAGACTGCCTTGGACCAGGAAACCTTTTCCCTGCTGCGCGAAACCGTGCGCCGCTTTGTCGACGAACGGCTCATCCCCAATGAGGATCGGGTCGAGGAAGAGGACGCCGTTCCGCCCGAGATCATTGAGGAGATGAAGGAACTCGGCCTGTTCGGGCTCACCGTGCCCGAGGAATACGGCGGGCTTGGCTTGACCTCGTCGGAAGAAATCCAGGTCATCTACGAGATGGGCCGAACAAGCTTCGCCTACCGCTCGGTGATCGGCACCACGGTCGGCATCGGCAGCCAGGGCATCGTAATGGACGGCACCGAAGAGCAGAAGCAGGAGTGGCTGCCGAAACTGGCCGAAGGCATGTTCGCCAGTTTCGCACTGACCGAGCCGGACGCGGGCTCGGACGCCGGTTCGGTCAAGACCCTCGCGATCCGCGAAGGCGACAATTACCGGGTCAACGGCACCAAGCGTTACATCACCAATGCGCCGCGCGCAGGCATGTTCACGCTGATGGCGCGCACCCAGCCCGACGTGAAGGGCAGCGCGGGCGTCACCGCCTTCATCGTTCCGGCCGACACGCCGGGAATCAGCTTCGGCAAGCTCGACAAGAAGATGGGCCAGAAGGGCACCATGACCTGCGACGTCATCTTCGACGATGCCATTGTCCCGGCCGCCAACATCATCGGCGGCGTTCCCGAGCGCGGCTTCAAGACCGCGATGAAGGTTCTCGATCGCGGGCGTATTCACCTCGCGGCGCTGTCAGCGGGGATGTGCGACCGACTGGTGCAGGAAAGCGTGCAATATGCCGTCGACCGCAAGCAGTTCGGTCAGGCCATAGGCGCTTTCCAGCTCGTGCAGGGGATGATCGCCGACAGCCGCACAGATGCCTATGCCACATGGCTGATGGCGCAGGA
>Ga0181594_10001058_pt1 | contig 25813 bp, 23 predicted proteins | sample 071ome_18_FD_145603 | JGI IMG/M metagenome (GOLD analysis project Ga0181594, IMG submission 145603) | Coastal salt marsh microbial communities from the Groves Creek Marsh, Skidaway Island, Georgia - 071413BT metaG (spades assembly) | ecosystem: Environmental > Aquatic > Marine > Intertidal zone... | reverse complement strand
GTCGGTATCGGGGAGCTGGTGCACATGCCCGTCAAAAATCATGGTGCCATTCTCGCAGGTAGAACGACAAAGGAGGTGCGTAGGTGCAGTGAATGTTGTTTCGTCCGTATGAATTCACGCGAAGGGCAGTGGTGGAAGTGGACGCCCTCAACTCTGGGAGGGTTAATCGGCGGGTGTGATTTTGCGGATCGTGTGATTCAGGTAATCACCGACATAAAGAGTGCCGTTTGAATCAACCGCTACCGATGCTGGGCTGGAGAATCGACTAGCAGGACCGGGTCCATTGAAGTACCCGTCGATGGGTGGGCTCCCGGCGAGCGTGGTGACCACTCCGGCCGGTGTGATTTTTCGGATCGTATGGTTCCCAAAATCGGCGACGTAGACGTTGCTTTCGGCATCAACGCTTAGCCCTTTGGGGCCGTTGAAGCGGGCCTCGCTACCGGTTCCGTCGGTTGACCCTGGAACTCCGGCAGAGCCGGCGAGTGTGGTGACCACTCCGGCCGGTGTGATTTTTCGGATCGTATGGTTCCCGAACTCGGTGACGTAGAGGTTGCCGATTACATCAATTGTTATCCCGAGTGGGCCGTTGAAGCGGGCCTCGCTACCGGTTCCGTCGGTTGATCCTGTTGCTCCAGCGGTGCCGGCGAGTGTGGTGACGACTCCGGCTGGTGTGATTTTTCGGATCGTATGGTTGACGTAGTCGGTGACGTAGACATTGCCGTCCACATCAACTGTTGGTCTCGTGGGGTTGTTGAAGCGGGCCTCGCTGCCGGCTCCGTCGGTTGACCCTGGAACTCCGGCAGAGCCGGCGAGTGTGGTGACCAGACCGGCTGGTGTGATTTTTCGGATCGTATGGTTGACGTAGTCGGTGACGTAGACATTACCGTTCACATCAAAGGCCAACCCTGTCGGGCCGTAGAAGCGGGCCTCGCTGCCGGTCCCATCGGTTGACCCTGTCGCCCCGGCAGTTCCAGCTAACGTGGTGACGACTCCGGCCGGTGTGATTTTTCGGATCGTATGGTTGAAGGTATCGGCGACGTAGACGCTGCCGTCCTCGTTAACTGCTACACCATTAGGGCCGTTGAAGTAGGCGTCACTGCCGGTCCCATCAGTCGATCCTGAAGCTCGGAAATTGCCGGCGAGAGAAGAGACTGTTGCCGGCGGGAACGAAACGCAGAACGCGAAAAATTCGCCATTTGAGTCAAAACCCGAAACGACAGTTGCGACATCGCCTTCTGCAGTTGTGCAAGCCGATCCGTCAACAGGGCCATTCGTTCCTGCGGGTCCTTGTTCGCCTTGTGGTCCGGCTTCGCCTTGTGGTCCTTGTTCGCCGGGGGTTGCGCTGGTTTGTGTGTAGTAGCCGTTCGCGTCAACTAAGAGGTGTGCGGTTCCATACACATACAGGCAGATGTAGCCATCCGCAGACACTGGGACCGTGACGGCGTTTGCAATGGTTTGACCTGAACCAAAGTTCATGTTTGACACATCAGGTTTCGTGGTTGATGTTGATGCACACGGGTAGACCGATACAAAGCCACCGAAATCGTTCGCTTGCGTTTCGACAGCGGTGACGTTAAGCGACACACCGGTGACCCCGGCCGCAGGGATGTCGGCTGTTCCGGCGACCTTTAACCGGTAGGGGTCTGACGCTCCTGCGGTGTCGAGAGACCCGACACGGTCCGCTGAGCGCGTATCAAGAATGCGTTCAGGGGTGATCGGCACGAGTGATGAGGTGTCGTTTTCGGCGTTGACACTGATCAGCCCGCCCGCGCCGAGAGTGACCGCTACAGCAGCTCCTATCGCTGCCCAACGAGAGCGCACCAAAGAGGACATGAACGCCAACCTTAATCATCGAACGCCTAGTCAGGGAGTTGGTTTCACCCCTGAGTGCATTTGGCCCACGCGAGGCATGGGACAGCCTGAAATCAACACGGTTAGTTACGGTTCGCAACATTCCGGCCACCTCGCCATGTTGGCGGGGCGATTGCCAACCAACCGTTGCCGATCTCTGGCAGGATGGCACCGTGTCCGACCAACCGTCGTTGTTTTCTGCTTCTGCCGACGAACCAGTTGACGTAGTCACCGTGTATACCGACGGGGCATGCAGCGGTAACCCCGGGCCCGGTGGATGGGGTTGGGCGGTATCGCCAGACGGGTCCCCATCAGGTGCCGGGGGTGAGGCGAACACCACGAATCAACGCATGGAACTCGCCGCAGTGCTTGAAGCCCTGCGGGCTCTCACACCTCAGCACCCAGCAGTGCACGTCGTGTCAGATTCGACCTATGTCGTGAACTGCTTTCGAGATGGCTGGTGGAAGAAATGGAAAAAGAACGGCTGGAAAAACTCCAAGCGCGAACCGGTCGCCAACGTCGACCTGTGGGAACCGCTCATCGAACTTGTCACCACCAACGACGTCACGTTTGAGTGGGTGAAAGGCCATAGCGGGCACCCGATGAACGACTTTGTTGATGAGCTCGCGGTGGCCGCCGCTCAGCAAGTCGAACGAACCTGACCTCAAACTAAACATGCTGATGACTAGCGTTCTCGGTGTGAAGCGGTCGATCTCCCATTGGCACCTTGCGATCGCCGCCATCATCGCCTCGCTGGTGGCGGTGCTGCCCGACCACAGTCGAGTAGCGACGGCCGTCGAGCCGGTCGACGAGATCATCGCGTACGTCGTCGAGGGCACCGGAAATGGTCACGGCCGGGGGCTCAGCCAATGGGGCGCCTACGGGTGGGCGGTTGAACATGGCTGGGAATGGGAGCAGATCCTCGATCACTACTACGGCGGAACCGTCATGGGAGATATCGACCCCAATCAACGAATTCGCGTGAGGCTCACCGATTTTGATGGCTCATCGTGGATGGGAGTGACCTCGGCATCGTCGTCTGCATCGTGGAGTTCACCGGACGGCTCGGGTACTGGAGTGTCAGCAATCAAAGTTGCGGAGGTCGCAGCAAACCAATTCGACATCTATATCGGTGATGGGCTTGCCTGCCCGGGGGCATCAACGCTGAGTGTCCCCGACGGGCCCATTTCGACAGACTCGACAGAGTTTGACGCCGTGCGGATGATCCAAACCTTCCTCACCGCGTTCGGCTGGGACCCCAACGGAATCGACGGCTACTTCGGTCCTCAAACCGAGTCAGCCGTGAGGGCGTACGAAACCGATGAAGGGCTCACCGTTGATGGCGTGTGGGACATTGGCGATGCGACCCGTGCTCGTGAACTCATCGCCGCCGCAACCTCAACCATCGGCTGGGGAGAGCCAATTCGAGTCTCCGGCCCTGTCATTATTTCAACAACGGTTGATGAATCGCTCGCAGAACCAGGTGACGTACTCGGATTGTGCTCCGGATCGGGAGCGGTCACTCATTACCGCGGATCACTTGAACTACGAGATACATCAAGTGGGAACCGAGTTATCAACGAGGTCTCCGTTGAGAACTACCTGAGAGGTGTCGTGCCTCGAGAAGTGTCGGCGTCATGGGGTGACAGAGGTGATGGCGCCGGAATGAATGCCCTCCGAGCGCAAGCGGTGGCGGCGCGTTCATATGGAATACGGCAAGACCGCTACGACTACGCAGGCACCTGTGACACCTCGTCGTGTCAGGTGTACGGCGGGGCGGCAACCCGAGCGACCGCAACAGCTGCGGTGAGCACAAGGGAGCGACCCCAGACCGACACCGCTATTTCAGAAACGGCCGGCAAAGTGAGGCTGTGGGCCGAGGGCAATCAACGTGACATGGAAGTCGGAACAATCGTTTCCACCGAATTTTCCGCCTCAAACGGACCTCAGACCGCTGGCGGTTACTTTCCGAGTGTTCCCGACACCGGTGATGCGGTGTCGCTCAACCCAAATCACCGGTGGACGCGGATCATCTCTCGTGACTCCGTGCTCAGCCGCTACCCGGACGCCGATTTGAGTCGCGTGACCACAGTTGTTGACCCCGAATCTTCCTATGAGGGCATTTACGCGAATCGTGTCCGTCTCGGTGCTGATGAAGGCAATGGTGATGACGAGTTCGTGAGCGCGTGGTCATTCAGAAACGCGTTCGGGCTGCCAAGCCCCGGTTTTACATTGACGCCTCTTCGGCGTGGAGTCGAATCGGCATCTTCTTTTGCTTTCATTGGGAACTCTGTCGGTGAAAGTGTGACCGGTGAGAACTATGGGCAGGAATTGCCGCTTGTGATCGACGGGGTCTTCTCTGCCGAACGGTATGACGCGCTCTCTTCTCGTCGCACGGTCGGCGGAACGGTTGAACCCGACGGTGTCGGGGCAGCAGAACTCGTACCGATCGGCACCAACCTTGTTGTCATCGAATTGGGGTATAACGATGAAGCAGCAGCATTGGGTGAACGCATTGATGAAGTGATGGGGGTGCTCACCGCTCGCGGTGTGTCTCAGGTTGCATGGCTCACGATGTCAGAGCGACGCATGAGTGGTGATCAACCCCGTTACGCCCTTGCGAACGACGCTGTTCGAGAGGCGCGAGGCCGTTGGCCACAACTCATCGTGCTCGACTGGGATGCGGCAAGCGATGCGTCCGAACAAGACCGTTGGTACTCCGATGGGGTGCATCTCACGACTACCGGACAAGCCGAGTTCTCGCTGTGGTTGCGCGATGAGTTGCTGTCGATCGCTGACCCGTCGTGGGTGAACTCGGGTGACCTTCAGCATTTTGTTCCCCTCACTCCTCGACGCATGCTCGACACAAGAAGCGGGCTGGGAGCTGCTGAAGCTGGTCGAATTGAGAACGGCAGCATCGAAATACCGATTGCAGGTGAGGGCACAGTGCCGGGAACCGGCGTGAAAGCGGTGTGGGTCAACGTCACCGCTGTCGATGGGCGCATCGATCGTTACGGGGGTTTCGTGACCGCATATCCATGTGGTTCTGTTCCCGACACGAGCACGTTGAACTTCGATCACCGCCAGACGGTTGCAAACTCGGCTCTCGTGCAACTTTCTGAAACCGGGTCGATCTGTCTCTACACCTTCGGTTCCGCTGACCTCCTCATCGACGTATTCGGCTACTTGCCAGAAGGCTCGTCATTTGACGCGATACGACCCCAACGACTGATTGACACTCGAAGCGGTCTTGGTGTCGACGGCGCAGCGAAGGTGGTCAACGAGTCGGTCAGTGTGAAGGTGACAGGTGTGGGCAGTGTGCCTGAGACCGACGTCTCCGCAGTTGCCGTAAACATCACCGTCGATGGAACAACTGCCGACGCGTTCGGAGGTTTTGTGACAGCGTACGGGTGTGGCGATATCCCCGATGCGAGTTCATTGAACTTCGTGAGCGAACAGACCGTCGCAAATGCTGCGATCGTTCCGGTGGCCGACGATGGAACGATCTGCTTCGCAGTTGACGATGAAGCCAACCTCATCGTTGATGTTGTCGGAGTGCTTCGGGCCGGAGCGGGGTTTGTGCCACAGGCCCCACAACGAGTTGCAGACACCCGCCGATTCGAACGGGTCGGCAACATCGAAGGAACCGGTGGTCCGCTGGAGATTCAGGTCGCAAACACGACGTCTATCGATGGAAAACGCGTGATTGCGGCATCGTTCAACCTCACTGTTGTTGACACCGAAACAAATGACTTTGGTGGATTCGCAACGGTGTACCCGTGCGGAACTCGCCCCGATGTCTCGAATCTCAACTTCACGAATTCAACGACTGTGGCCGGTGGCGTGGTCTCGCCGGTCGACAAGAACGGGCATGTCTGCGTCTACCTATATGGCACCGCCCACGTGCTCGTCGATGTGAACGGTCTCGTCACCTCCTGAGTTGTGTTCTCAACTGGTTGAAAGCGGGTGCCCGTCGCCTATCGTGCGAGCATGGAACTCAATGGAAGTAGTGCAGTAGTAACCGGCGGAGCCTCAGGAATTGGAGCCGCCGCCGCCCGCCAGTTGGCAGCAAAGGGAGCGAAAGTTGTCGTTGCTGACCTTCAAGAAGACGCCGGAAATGCCGTCGCCGACCAGATCGGTGGGGCATTCTGCAAAGTTGATGTCACCAACACTGACGACATCATCAACGCAGTTGAGATGGCAACGAGCATGGGGCCACTCAAAGCACTCGTCAACTCAGCAGGTATCGGGTGGGCGCAGCGCACCGTTGGCAAAGACGGAAGTTACGACTCAGCGGCAAACCTCGAAGCCTTCCAGCGGGTGATCAACATCAACCTCATCGGAACGTTTGACTGCATCCGCCTCGGCGCAACTGCGATGAGCCGGAACGAGCCCGATGAGTTCGGCGAGCGCGGCGCAATTTGCAACCTCGCATCGGTTGCTGCATTCGATGGCCAGATCGGTCAGGCTTCATACTCGGCATCGAAAGGTGGCGTCGTTGGTATGACGCTCCCCATCGCACGTGATCTCGCCGCGGTTGGCGTACGCGTGAATACTGTCGCCCCGGGTCTCATCGATACCCCGATTTACGGTGAAGGCGAAGCAAGCGAGCAGTTCAAGGCAAACCTGCAGCGGGGCGTGCTCTTCCCGCAGCGCCTCGGCTCACCCGACGAACTTGCATCAATGGTCGTGGAGTGCATCACCAATAGCTACATGAATGCTGAGACCATCCGTGTGGATGGTGGCATTCGTATGCAACCTAAGTGATGATCTTGCGTCGGCCAGAGAGCCGGCGCACAATCTTCGATAGTGAGAACAAGACGACTGCTTTCACGTGGTGTAGTCGGCGTTGATTCTCACGTAGCCATCGGTGAGGTCACAGCCCCACGCCCGCGCGGTTCCAGAGCCAATTCCGAGTGACACATGAATCAGCACCTCGTCGCCTTTTAGGTATGACGAAAGTTCTTCGAGTTCACGTTCAGACACCTGCTGCGGAAAAAGTTCTTCGCTACCGATTCGAATGACGACATTGTTCTGATCGATGTCGTCATCATTGACCTTGCCAACTGCCATGGCGATACGGCCCCAATTCGGATCCGCTCCATGGATGGCGGTTTTCACAAGCGGAGAGTTGATGATCGACTTTGCGACCCGGCGCGCTTGATCCTCGTCGCGCGCCTCATCGACGAGCACCTCGATCAAGGTTTCTGCACCTTCGCCGTCGGCCGCGATTTGGCGAGTGAGGTCGGTACACACCTGCATGAGAGCCGATTCGAAGGCGTCATGAGATACGTCGGCAATGACTCCAGACGACATGATGATCGCGGTGTCGCTCGTCGATGTGTCTCCATCGATCGATACACAATTGAAGGTGCTGTCAGCAACGCGTGAAAACGTGCTCTGCAGTACCTCAGCAGAAATGTCGGCGTCGGTGAAGATCATGGCGATCATCGTTGCCATCTCGGGCTCGATCATGCCAACGCCCTTCGCAACTCCTGAAACAACAGCCGAGCTGCCGGCAATCGTCGCCGATGACGTCTTTTCGACCGTGTCGGTCGTCATGATTCCCCGAGCGATATCGCCGAGTTGAGCCGACCACGATTGGCCAGAGATGTCTGCGAAGCCGGCGCGAATGGTCTCCATTGGATAGGGGCGACCGATAACACCAGTTGATGCGATGAGCACATCACCTGGCTTGCAGCCGACGTGGCGAGCTGTGAGTGCAACCACCTCTCGAGCATCATCTTCACCTTGTTGGCCGTTGGCGACGTTGGCGTTCTTTGAGATGACGACAACGGCGGAGGCCCGAAGATTGGTGATGTGCTCTCTGCTCACCAAGACGCTCGGACCGACAAATCGACTTTGCGTAAAGACGCCGGATGCGGCAACCGGCCCGTCGGTCGCAACGATGACGAGGTCGTCGGTTGAATCTTTGACGCCGATATTCGCGACGATGCCGCGAAATCCGGTGGGTAGAGAAAGATCTGTTGACGAGTTCATGAGCGCAACCTAACGAGAGCACTCTAGCGATCAGAGAATTTGCGCGCGAGGTATCGATTTACGTGCGGGACTGAAGAATTGCTTCGGCGCAACGCCGACCTGAATAGAGCGCGCCTTGAATTGAGCCCGTGTCTCGGTGATCGCCACACACGTACAAATGTGGTTCGACCTCGACCGACCGTTTAGGTGAGAAGTGCGGGGTTTGGTCTGGCTGGCCGTACTCGATCTCATCGACGCGCAGCGTCGTCCAGCTCTGAACTGATGAACCCCACCACGACGTCAACTGGGATCGAGCCTGCTGCTCGAGATCAGCCCCGGTGAACCCCGGAGCAGCTGCGGCGATGAGGTGCCGGCCTGGTGGGGCATAGCGGGATGACACGTTTGACATGACCGCAACATTTGACACCGGCCCCGAACGATCGCCGTCGAGCACAATTAAGCGCCGGTCGGTTGGTGGTTCAGGTGCGTCGAACCAGACGCATCCGGCCGAACGCGGGGTGTGTCGAGGTCGACCGAGCAACTCAGCGGCCGAGTTGCCATCGGTGGCGACGACGACCGCTGACGCATCAACCTCTCCCGAGTCGACGCGTACCGCAGAGGCCGTCACCGATCTCACGGGCACGTGCAAGTGGACTGAACTCGATGGGAGGCGGCTGCCAAGTTGCTGTGAGATCGTCTTCATGCCGTGTCGAGGGACAGCAGCTCTTCCGGTGAACAACATTTTGAGAATGGTGTCGAACATTCGGGCACTCGTATGGAGGGAGGGGTCGAGTTGGATACCTCCGACAAGTGGCCGGAAGAAGCGTTGAATGCTGCGGTTAGAGAAGCCGAGGGTGGTGAGCGCGTCGATCGTTGCGACATCAGGTCCGCGAAGCAGGTCAGGCACATCAGTTCTTGAAAGACGCAATCGAAGGGCAAGCAGTCGGATGAGGTCGCCAGGGGTTGCCACTGATCGAGAGACTGCCGTGCGCAAGGTCGGAATGAGCGATGCGGGGCGCTGCAGGGGGTCTCCCAATTCCCAGAACCGATCGTCGGTATGAATCAGTGCACCAGGGTCAAACAGTTCGAGTTCAAGTGCCTCGACGTCGAGCTGTCGGTCGAGCTCGGGGTACGCGGTGAGAAGCACCTGAAACCCTCGGTCGAGCAGGAAGCCATCGACCTCGTCGGTTCGGACTCGGCCACCAACGTCATCGCCAGATTCGATCACCACGACCGGAGCCCCAGCCTCGTGCAGGGTTACCGCACATGACAGCCCAGCGAGACCAGCTCCAACGACAACAACTGGTCGATCGGCGAGGGTTGACATCTAGATCAGAGTACGGCGGCGAGTGCTTCTTCCAGCGTCTGATGCGTAAATTCGTAACCAGATTCCTGGAGTTTCGTCGGCAATACCCGTTGCCCGGTGAGCAACAGTTCTTCGGCGAATTGTGATCCCACGAGTAACTTCGGAGCGAAGCCGGGGACGCTGAAGATTGTGGGGCGACGCACCGCCTTACCGAGAGCCGCGGTGAACTCTTTATTCGTCACCGGGTTTGGCGCAGTGAGGTTGACCGCCCCCTCAGTTGAGGTTGAGAGTAGGTGAACAATCGCTCCAACTTCATCGTCAATTGAAATCCAACTCTGCCACTGTCGGCCTGATCCGAGTCGACCACCCAACCCAAGTTTGAACAGGGGGAGGAGCTTCTTCAGTACTCCACCGCGTTTTGACATGACGATGCCGGTACGAAGATGCACGACGCGAACACCGGCTTTTTGGGCCGGAGTGGTGGCGGCTTCCCATTCGAGGCAGATGTCGGCGAGAAAGCCATCGCCGTGTTCGCTACTTTCGGTGATCTCTTCATCACCTCGTGCGCCGTAAATGCCGATCGCAGAGGAGTTCAGCAACGTTCGTTGCGTTCCATCGTTCGCAAGTGAAGCCAGCGTGGATGCGAGGAGAGACGTGGTGAGCGTCCTGCTGTCGAGGAGCGTCTTCCGATACGACTGGCTCCAGCGACGATCACCAATTCCTGCGCCAGAAAGGTTGATGACCGCGTCTGCTTGGGCGATGACGTCGGTGTCGATCGTGCCCGCTACTGGGTCCCACTGCGATTCGTTGTCGTTGCAAGGTGCCTTCCGAACGAGAATTGTCACAGAATGACCTTCGGCGCGGAGACGTTCCTGTAAGGCTGTGCCGACGAGCCCGGATGCACCTGAGATGACGATGTTCATGCCGTCAAACTAAGTGGAGCAGGAGGCATTCGTCAGACTGTGCGGACAAAATCCCGTCAGAGCAGGGACTCGATGAGGTCGGCGTCAAACACGCCTCGAAGGAGTTCGCTCGACCCGTCTGGGCGAATGATGACCGCAGCGGGCTGATACGGCACACCAAAGCGGTTGTAGATGTCTCCACTGGTGTCATCGACATTGGGGAAGGTAAGCCCGCCCTCATCGATGAAGTCGAGATACGTCGCCTCGTCTCCTGACCACGCAACGCCAATGATGTCGATGGAGTCTTTCCACTGTTGTGATGCCTCCTCGACCGAGGGGGCTTCTCTCATGCAAGTCGTTCAATACGGTGACCAGAACCAGAGCACGACGGCAGTGTTGGCGTAGCCGGCAAGATCGATCGAACCTCCGCCAACGAGGGATGCCGACCAGTCATAGACCTCTGGGGTGGCTTCTGGGGTCGGTTCAGTGGCTGTCGCTGTGGCCTCAGGTGTTGTCGAAGGTGTTGGCTCGGCGCCGGCTTCTGGTGATGTAGACGCCGACGCTGAGTTCGAGACGCTCGAGGACTCTGAGGTTTCCGAGAAATCAACAGGCTGGGCTGAGTCAGTATCAGAGGCACATCCTGCGGCGATCAACATTGCGACGCACCCAAACGAAAGGCTGGCCCGGCTTCCCATGACGAAGACAAACGTACAAGGAGATCTCAACCTCTTCTATCTGTGCGTAGTCTGATCGTGTGAAGACCCGAACGCTTCTCTTGCTGTCACTCGGATGCGCAATCGTCATTTTGGCGGCAGGAATTGGCCTCTTTGTTCGACTTGGCGCGAACGACGCGACGACGGTTCCAAGTGAATTCGGAGACCGGGTTGAGGTGGGAGATCTTCAAGTTGTCGTGTCGAATGCGTCAAGGGTGGGTCTCAAGCAGCGTATTTCGGTCACGGTGTCAGGAATCGACGACCGCGAGGTGACCGACTCATTCGCCGTCATTAGCAGTGGGGTCGCGCTCAACGCGGAGCCGAATGATTGTGTTGCAGTTATCGACGCTGACACCTCTTGTGAAGTCGAATTTGTGCTGTCGACTGAGACATCAGAACCGGCTGTGCTCATCGTCACACGAGGTGAAGAACGAGGCCGATGGGTATTGGCAGCGACTGAAGACCCGATACCGTGACATCTGATGTCTGAAGACTTTGATCTCGTCGTTATCGGTGGCGGTCCCGGAGGATATTCGGCTGCCCTCTATGCCGCTTCAGCAGGGTTGTCGGTGGCGCTCGTAGAGAAAGACAAATTAGGAGGGACCTGCCTCAACAGAGGCTGCATTCCGGCGAAAGCCTTCCTCGAAACCGCGGCAGTGCACCGGCATGTGCAACACGCAGCAGATTTCGGAATTGAATCGTCATCGCCCCAAGTACGTTTTGAAGTGACCCAAGCCCGAAAACAGAAAATTGTTGCGGGCCTTGTTGCTGGCATCGGGGCGATGTGCAAAGCAAGGAAAGTCACCGTTTTCAACGGGGAGGGATCGCTTCGGCCCGGTCGACGCGTCGACGTCCGTCACGAAGACGGTTCGACCGCCGAAATATCTGCAACTCATGTGCTGCTCGCAGCAGGTTCGGTACCCCGGACAATTCCAGGTTTTGACCCGGGCGGCCCCATCATGACGAGTGATGAGGTGCTCGAACTCGAAACTGTTCCTGCTCGCATTGCGGTGATCGGTGGCGGCGCCATCGGATGTGAATTCGCATCGACGTTCGCTGATCTCGGTGCTGACGTCACCATTCTTGAAGGCCTTCCAAAGATCTTGCCTGGCCTTGATGCAGACGTCGCAAATGTTGTTGTCAAGAGCTTTAAACGCAAGTCGATTGACATCCGCACCGGGGTCAGCGTCTCTGGGCACACGCCGCAGGCCGATGGCGGCACGGTGGTGCACCTCGAAGACGGTACCGAACTGGCCGTAGATGCGGTCATCGTGTCGGTTGGTCGCCGCCCAAATAGCGGTCCGCTAGGGCTCGAAGCAACCGTGGTTAACGTCGACGAACGCGGATTCGTCGTGACAGATGAATACTGTCAGACGACCGAAGAGGGCGTGTACGCCATCGGCGACCTCATCGATAGCCCGCAACTCGCCCATGTTGCCTATGCCGAAGCAGTGATGGTCATCAAACACTTGCTCGGCGAGCAACCGCTCCCGGTCGACTATGACCGGGTGCCATGGGCAATTTACTGCGACCCTGAAGTGGCGTGGGCAGGCCCCGGTGAAGACGCAGCGAAGGCCGCCGGACTTGATGTCGTCGTTGGAAAACATCCATTCAAGTTCAACAGCCGCGCCCAGATCGTTGGCTCGACCGATGGCATGGTGAAGGTCATTGCGAAAAAGAACGCCGATGGCTCCGCGGGCCAAGTTCTTGGCGTACACATGGTGGGTCCATGGGTGACGGAGCAACTTTCTGGTGGGTATCTCGCGGTGAACTGGGAGGCGACCGTCGAAGAGGTTGCCGCATTTATTCAACCCCACCCGAGTTTGAGTGAGTTGTTCGGCGAAACGATGCTCTCAATGACAGGGCGCTCATTTAACGGATGATGTTCGACGCGTAGACGTATTTGGAGATGACATGGCAGACGTAACACTTCCTCAACTCGGTGAAACGGTGACTGAAGGCACCATCACCCAGTGGTTCAAAAATGTTGGCGATGTGGTGAACGCCGACGAGCCGTTGTTCGAGGTGTCAACCGACAAGGTTGACACCGAAGTTCCGAGCCCGGTGAGCGGAGTTGTGACCGAAATTCGAGCAGCGGAGGGTGACACCATCGATGTTGGAGTCATCGTTGCCGTTGTTGCGAATGATGGTGAAGTGCCGGCCGCCGCGCCAGCCCCTGCACCGGAGCCGGCTCCCGAACCGGCTCCCGAACCGGCGCCTGCACCGGCACCTGCTCCCGCTCCGGTGCCAGCTCCGGCTCCAGCAGCGGCGAGTTCTGCGGGTGAAAACGACGCTCGGTTGCTCTCTCCTGTCGTGCGGCGATTGGTCAATGAGCATGGCATTGACCCTTCGGCAGTTACCGGCACCGGTCCTGGCGGGCGCATCACCCGCGAGGACATTCTCGACCACCTTGACAAGGTTGGGTCGAATGTTGCACCGGCCCCCGCACCGGCGCCAGCCCCCGCAGCGGCCCCAGCTCCCGCACCGGCTCAAACCCCAGCAGCTGCACCGGCGCCAGCCCCTGCCGCACCGGCAGTTGCAGGAGCCCGTCAAACAGTTGTGCCGCTGTCAAAAATTCGTCAACTCACCGGCGACCATATGGTTGCCAGCAAAGCAACATCACCGCATGTCCTCAGCATGGTGGAAGTCGACTACGCAAATGTCGATCGCGCAAGGTCAGCGGTGAAAGGTGACTTCCGAGCGAGCGAAGGTTTTTCTCTGACGTACCTACCGTTTATCGCACGGGCGCTCGTCGACGGCCTGCAAGAGTTCCCTCACCTGAACGCAAGTGTCGTCGGGTCTGAACTCGTCGTGCACGGCTATATCGACCTCGGTATCGCAGTCGATCTCGACTACGAAGGGCTGATTGCTCCGGTGATTCGAGGAGCCGAGACTAAGCGTCTTCGAGCGATCGCCCAAGAGATCAACGACCTTGCCGATCGTGCCCGAAATCGACGCCTGAGCCCAGATGAGATTCAGGGTGGAACCTTCACCATTTCCAACAACGGATCTGCAGGGTCAGTGCTCACGATGCCGATTATTAATCAACCCCAGGTTGGCATCGTCTCAACTGACGCAATTGTGCGGAAACCTGTCGTCGCAAATCTCGCAGACGGCGGCGAAGCGATTGTGGTGCATCCCGTTGGAAACCTCGCCATGAGTTGGGACCACCGTGCATTCGACGGAGCGTATGCGGCTGGTTTCTTGCGTCGGGTAAAAGAGATCTTGGAAACACGCGATTGGATGGCAGAACTCTGAGCGACACGCTGCGCCCACTTCGGGTGAGATGGCTCGGGCGTGTTCCCTATGCCGAGGCGCTCGAACTTCAACGCGGTTTCCACCGGGGAAGCGATTCTCATTTACTGCTCGTCGAGCACGAGCACACCTTCACCTACGGACCACACGCCAATCTGGCCGAACATTTGCGCTGCACGCCTGAAGAGGTTGGCGCTGAACTCATTGCAGTAGATCGAGGCGGTGACATCACCTACCACGGCCCTGGTCAATTGACCGGATACCCGATTCTTTCGCTCGCCGCCGGAGCAGGTCCGCTACGACATGTTCTCTCGGTCGAGGAGGTGCTCATCAACGCCTTGCGTGACCTCGGCGCAAGCGACCCCGGTCGCCTCCGCGGTTATCCGGGTGTATGGGTCGATGCCTCATCGGAGAATCCGCGCAAAATTGCGGCGATTGGTGTCCGCGTCGCTCGTAAGCGAACGTTGCACGGCTTTGCTCTCAATGTCACTACCGACATGGCCTACATGCGTGAACACATCGTTGCGTGCGGTATTCCTGATCGCCCCGTTACCTCGCTCGCCGAGGAGGGGCTCACGGTGTCGATGTCAGATGTCGTGGCAGCGGTTTCGCGTGCCGCCGAGGCGCAGTGGGGAAGTGGAGGGGTCGACCGGCAAGATATCCAGTGGCGAACATCGGTGACCGACCTCTCGTTGTTCTCACAAGGCGCCGGCCCCGGTGAGCCTGTGCGGTTGCGTTCTCGTGCTCGCTCCGCCGGTCTTGACGACGGCTTGCCTCTAGAAGAGCGAAAGCCAGACTGGCTGCGGCCGGTTGTTCACCATGGCTCCGAGGTGTTGGCCACGAGAAAAGTTCTTCGCGATCACAACATGGTCACTGTATGTGAAGACGCAGGTTGCCCAAATCTCTCCGAATGCTGGGCTGACGGAACGGCGACATTCATGGTGCTCGGAGATCGTTGCACCCGGGCCTGCGGGTTTTGTCTCGTCGACACCTCGAAACCCGATGGCATCGATGCTGATGAGCCTCGCCGAGTCGCAGAGGCAGTCGCAGCACTCGGGCTTCGGCATGCGGTGTTGACAATGGTTGCACGCGATGATCTCGTCGACGGCGGCTTCAGTCACGTCGCCCAATGCGTTGAGCACATTCGTGAGTTGAATCCCGACACGACCATTGAGACGCTGGTGTCGGACGGAGCGGGTAACAGCGATGCGTGGAGAGCGCTATTTGCCGAGCGGCCCGATGTGGTGAACCACAACATCGAGACAGTGCAGCGCTTACAGCGTGTGGTGAGGCCGTCAGCCGGTTACGCGAGAAGCCTTGCGTTTCTCGCAGCGAGCAAGGCCGAAGGGCTCCTCACCAAATCAGGACTCATCCTCGGGTTGGGTGAATCAGCAGATGAAATCACTTCAGTGCTCGCCGATCTTGCGGCCCTTGAGATCGACATCGTGACGATAGGCCAATACCTTCGGCCGACATCACATCACCTTCCGGTTGCTCGATGGGTCGAGCCCGATGAGTTTGCGCAATGGAAACAGCTCGGAGAGTCGATGGGTATCCGACACATTGAGTCGACCCCGCTGACGCGGTCGAGTCACCACGCCTCCGAATCAGTAACCGCAGTTCAACTTTCTCTGAGCCGTACTTCAGTTGATGATCGAACGACTGCTTGACTAGAGATATGAGTTCGACGCTTCACTCAGCCGAAGAGTTCGCTTCTCGCCTCGCATCGGTGAGAGCACGCATGGCCGACAAGAACATCGATACGGTGCTGCTGTCGGTAGGGCATGACCTGCCCTATCTCACCGGGTACACCGCAATGCCCCTTGAGCGCCTCACGATGCTGGCCGTGCATTCCACGGGAGTTCCTCTGCTTTTCGTGCCTCGTTTAGAAGCTCCTCGGGTTGAAGAGATGCCGGGGGTGTTCGAGCTCGTGCCGTGGGATGAAACGGTTGAGCCGCTTGATCTCGTCGCACAAGACTGCTCTGGCAGCTTGACCATCGCGGTTGGTGACCAGACATGGGCCCGGTTCATCGTTGGCCTAACCCATCGGTTACCCGGGGTGCGTTGGGAGCGTGCGGTCGAGGTCGTTGGCGATCTGAGAATGCGGAAATCAGAGATTGAAATCGCAGCATTGCGGGCGGCGGCTCGAGCCGTAGATGAGATCGCAGGCGAGTTGCAGTCTGGGGCGATTCCCCTGATCGGACGTACCGAAGCGGAGGTGTCGGCAGATCTGTCTCAACGCATTCTCGATCGGGGTCACCAGAAGGTGAACTTCGCAATCGTTGCCGCAGGAGAGAACGCAGCAAGCCCGCACCATCACCCCGGTGACCGGGTCATTCAGCCCGGAGAAGTAGTGCTGTGCGATTTTGGTGGCACGATGAACGGATACTGCTCTGATATCACCCGATGCGTCGTCACTGGTGATATCCCCCCTGATGTCGCTACGGCATATGACGTGCTTATGGAAGCTCAGGCCGCGGGGGTTGCTGCCGGTATCAACGGAGTTCCGTGCGAAGAAGTTGATGCTGTCACCCGACAGATCATTGCTGACGCCGGGTACGGAGAGTATTTCGTGCATCGAACCGGTCACGGGATTGGCATGGAAGAGCACGAAGACCCCTACATGGTGTCAGGAGACCGTCGGGTTGTAGAGACCGGTTTCGCCTACAGCGTTGAGCCCGGAATCTATATTCCAGGCAGGTGGGGCCTGCGCCTCGAAGACATTGTGGTTGCCACCGATGATGGCCCGGTGAGCCTAAATGAGGCTGACCACAATCTTCACGCAGTCTGATCGTTTACGTTCCGCCGATTGAAAAGAACTCGCGATTGACGGTTGTTGAGTAGTCAGTGAGTTCAATGAGAAGGTCAGGTCCGGCGTAATGGGCAAGAACACCCTCATCGGTTGCGCAGTAGACCTTCGTTCCGCCGACCACAGGCACTGAGACGCAGTTGACTTGGGTGTCGGCAAATTCAGCGAGATATGACTCGCTTGGACCGATATTTCGACTCGCATCGATTCGAAGACGTTGCTCAGTTGCCCGAGACCAAAATTGGTGAGTGATCTGAAGGTCGCTGACCTTTGTGTCATCGAGGCCTTGGGAACAACTCGAAGATGCGAGGTCGCAAGTTCGAGTGCGACCAGTTTCGATCAAGTACCGAGTGTCACCAATCGTGATCGACCTCTCTTGCTCTCCCTGCGTCACGGTCGCCGTTGCGGCCGTATTTCCGTAGTTGACGTTGATGCGGTACGAAGCCGTGAATTCCGCTGAATCGACGAGAGCAAAGATGTCGAGCAGGGAAACAATATTCGCATCGCCGACGGGAAGATCTTCGACGAGAGTAGGCCGAGGGCCGAGTGCACATGCCGAGAGCATGATGCCCGAGCAGAGCACGATGATGAAGGTCGATAGTCGCATCGTGGCTTCAGGCTACGGGGTTGAACGTCACACCTGTTGTCCGATGAGAACGAGATACCCTGCCCAAGGTGAATACGGCGCCAATCACGCTCGAGGCCTCGACGTTTCTTCTTCAATGGTCGACGGGTGGGATGTTGCTGGGCTGGGTGACGACCCGGCGCCGTGAAGTGAGCCTCGGATACGGCTGGATGCTCCGTCTCACCTATGGCCCGCTCGCTGCGGGAGCAGTCATCGCAGGGTTTCTGTATGGCTCAAACCTGGTTCGTGATGTAGCAAGTGCTCTTGTTGCTGTCGCAATTGGCGTCGCATTCGTGTCATCGGTTGCGAGAAAGTCAGCTGGTGTCAGCGGTGCTCAGAAAGAGTTCGACCGTCGATCTGAACGCGTTGCCGCAATGACCGGTATCGACCGTGCGACAACGAGCGCCGCCACGGGCCGCGAATTCCATCCGATCCTCGATCTTGTTCCGGTGATGATCGGTGTTGTCGGTCTTGTGGCGGCTGGGCTCGCCGCGGCGAGCGATGGGTTCTTGACCGATGCTCTGTCAGTGGCGCGGCTCCTCGTCGGCTCGCTGTTCTTGGGGGCGGTAACGAACGCGATGCTGCTCGGTCACTGGTATCTCGTGCAGCCCGGGCTTCCTCGTCGACACCTCAACGAGTTGGTCGACATTCTTGGGAAGGTCTGGCCCTTTGAGGTGTTGGTGTTGATAGCGCCGACTGGGATGGTGAGTGTCCTTAACGGTTCGATCGACGATGGCTGGAGTGGCGTACTCGGATGGTTCTGGGTGACCTGTGCGCTGACAACGATTGTGCTGGTCGTCGTCACGAAGGCTGCGCTGAGAGAACGTCAATACTCTGCGGTCATGGCGGCGACAGGGTTGCTCTACCTCGCCATTCTCACTGCGTTTGGAACCGATCTCGTTGCGCGAGCGATTCTCGATGCGGCCGTTTCTTCGTCGGCGGTCTGAGCCCTAGTTGACTTGGCGGTCGTGGCCTGCCCAGTACTGCTCACGGAGTTTGAACTTTTGGAGCTTTCCGGTCGCAGTACGAGCGAGTTCGTCTCTGAAGTCAACTTTCTTCGGACACTTATAGCCCGCCAACTTCTTCTTCGTCCACGCAATGACGTCATCTTCCGTGAGCGATGAACCAGGAGTGGTCACCACGAGCGCAGTGACGAGTTCACCCCACTTCTCATCAGGAATACCGATGACCGCAACCTCTGCAACATCAGGGTGTTGGAAGATGGCGTCTTCTACCTCGATTGACGACACGTTTTCGCCGCCCGAAATGATGACGTCTTTCTTGCGGTCAGAGATGGTGACATAGTTGGCTTCATCAATGTGGCCGCCATCTCCGGTATGGAAGAAATCGTTCGGGATGGAGGCTTGCGTGGCCTCGGGTTGCTCCCAATAGCCCTCCATGATCATGTTGCCTCGGGCGAGCACTTCGCCATCGGTGGAGATGTCCATGGTGCATCCGACGACTGGTGCGCCCGCACGATTCAACATCGTTGCTCGGTCAGCCGAGCTGAGGTCGTCCCACTCTTCGCGGCCACGGTTCATCGTGAGCAGAGGAGCGGTCTCGGTCAGACCGTAAATCTGCACAAACTCCCAGCCAAGTTCTGTTTCACAACGCTCAATAGTGCGGGTGGGAGGCGGAGCACCGGCGACAACGATTCGAACCCTTCCGGAGCCCGGGATTGGACCATCCCACTCGGCAGCGGCATCGAGGACCGTGTTGAGAACTGCGGGAGCTGCGCACATCAGCGTCACGCCCTCAGATTCGATCCTGCGGAGAATTTCTGGGCCATCGACTTTTCGCAGAATGACATGTCGAACACCCATTCCGGTGGTGGCATACAGCATTCCCCACCCATTGCAGTGGAACTGGGGGAGGGTATGCAGATAGACGTCACGGTCGTCAACGCCCATATGCCAGCCGAAAATCGCAGCATTGAGCCACACATTGCGATGTGTGAGCTGCACGCCTTTCGGGCGAGCCGTTGTTCCTGAGGTGTAGTTGATCGTTGCCGTCGCGTCTTCATCTGGTTCCCATGCGACGGGCTCGACGTCATAACGCATCAACTTGTCATCGGTTTCAGATCCGATGATCCATTTCATCTCACATTCGACATCTTGCATTGCCTCTTCAAGTTCGGGGTCAATGAGCAGAATGCGGGCGCCGGAGTGCTCGACGATGTACGACACCTCTTCAGCAACAAGCCGGAAGTTGACGGGGACAAGAATTCGACCTGAACCTGACACACCGAAAAGTGCGGTGAGTAGGCGAGCCGAGTTGTGCGACACCATCGCAATGCGTTCGCCGACCGCAATGCCGAGTTCGTCGAGGCCTGCGGCGATTGCCCGTGCTCGGCGCGCCATTTCGCGGTAATCGATTCGACCCCAATCATCAGCGGGCTGATCAGGCTCGTCGACGATTGCGACCCGATCGGGATACACGAGTTCGGCGCGTTGAAGAAAGTCGTTGACGGTTAATGGAACTCTCACAGCACTGATGTTAGTCATCTGCGGTTCTCCGCCGTGCTCGGAGTCGCATCGGTTGCAGGTGGTGAAGATGACTACCGTGTCGATATGGCCAGTGAAACTTCCGCCCTCGACCGCCGCCTTGGAATGACAGTTCCTCTTCCCGGGCCTCTCCACAGTCACAGGGAGTGGTTGCATGAGTTAGCTGACGTTGGCTACACCGATATCTGGAGCGCAGAAAGCGACAGCGCAGACGGGTTTACCCCATTGGCGCTCGCCGCCGCATGGGAACCTCGATTGCGGCTCGGTACGGCGATTATTCCGGCGTATACGCGTGCGCCAGCATGCATGGCGCAGTCTGTTGCGTCGATGGCCGATGCCGCCCCAGGTCGCTTCTGTATCGGCATTGGTTCGTCGAGCAACGTGATTGTTGAGCGGTGGAATGGGGTTCCTTTTGAGCAGCCCTACCGGAAGGTCAGAGACATGGTGCGGTTCTTGAAAGAGGCACTCGAGGGTGAGAAAGTCAGTCGCGAATTTGACACATTTTCGGTGAATGGGTTCCGCCTTGGAGTTCGTCCTGAGCACACTCCACCGATTTTCGTTGCAGCGTTGCGCGAGCAGATGTTGCGTCTTGCGGGCAAAGAAAGTGACGGAGCGATCATCAACTGGCTCGGTGCTGATGATGTGCCTCAGGTGGCGTCGATTGTTCATGATGCAGCAGGCGGTGAGTCACGTGAAATTGTCGCTCGGATCTTCGTATGCCCGAGTGATAACACTGAGGTTGTTCGAGAAGCGGCAAAGTTCGCCATCGCGGCATATATGAACGTGCCGGTGTATGCGAAGTTCCAGGAATGGCTGGGGCGTGGCCCTGAACTTGAGGGGATGTGGGCTGCGTGGTCGGGAGGAGATCGCAAGGCGGCTCTCGCTGCGATTTCAGATGACGTTGTTGACGCTCTGATCGTGCATGGCACGCCCGATCAATGCCGAGAACAGATCGGTCGATACCTCGACAATGGAGTGACCACCGCCGCGCTTGCTCTACTGCCTCTCGACAAAGAACTTGATCAGCGTGAGGCAATGCGAGCGCTAGCTGGTGCGTAAACCGGTGCGAGCTTAGGCAGCTGGTTGGGCGGCGTTGCGGGCCATCCGTCGATGTTCGAGCTCGGCTCGTAATTCGCTGATATGCCGCAAGCCGGTGATGCGAGTGAAGTCGTCGATGCGAAGGCACTCGGGGAGGTCTGATGTTGGCAACAGCATCAATTGAATTGGATGTTCAGGCTCTGTAGTTGACATGCCATGAGTGTGCACGAGGGGTGTCACAGTGAAGCGGAGAGCCGAGCTCAGCAACCGGGATGACGTTCGGTTGGTTAACCAGCGATAACGACGCACCCAGCCGCTGCCGCCAGAAAGATCGCCACCAGAAGAAGTGGTTGACGCTCTTTTCGCACAGAGGTCTGTCGAGGGGCGGTCACAACGAGCGCACAAAGAGCCCCGGTGGCGGCACCACCTAAATGTCCTCCAATGGAGATTCCGGGTACGAGAAATGTAATCGCAAGGTTGAGCAGCAGAAGGGTTCCAATTTGCGTTCGCATCGGATTGATTCCTCGCTGCTGGTACGCCATAGCGGTAACCCCCATCAGACCGAAGACCGCACCCGATGCGCCACCATGCAGGCCATCTGGTTGCAGCAGCAGTGCGCCAAATGAACCGCCAGCGAGGCAGGCGATATAGAGAAGGAGCATCTGCACACGGCCAATAGCAACCTCAAGCATTCCCCCCAGTTGGTACAGCAAGTACATGTTGAAGGCGATGTGGAGGAGTCCGAAGTGAATGAAGCCCGATGACACAATCCGGTACCACTCGGTCGGCCCCTGGGCCACTAACGAACTGTTGAGTCCAAGATCGACTTGCAATCGGGTAAGCGAACCATTGAGCGCTCGGGAGTCAATCGCTGCGGTAGCGACAAAGACCGCAAGGTTGAGGCCGATCAGAATCTTCGCGACCAGCACACCCTGTGATGCTTGCCAATATCTCATTCGGGTAGCGGCACTTGGCGTTGATGCTTTTCGACATGCAACGCACAAACTGCCGATGGAGCCCCGAACAAGACACTCACTGCACGCAGGAGAACCGCATCGAGTGCACTGCCTTCCCGTCGAGCGGTCAGGGTGGCGAAGGCAACGGGAATCATCGACCGGCGCCGCAGAGGGGGAGGGAGGAGGTAATTCGCTCATTCGTTGAGAGTTAGCGCGGGGTGAGTGCAGGTGTTGCCGCTGAAGATGCTTGAGGTGACTTCATGTCGCGACCATCATTCGTGTCGCACGACTGGGCTGCCCAGCACGACAACAACGCAATAGCCACAAGCGTTCGCTGCTGGCGTCGCCCGCTCTTCTTCATACCGGCAGGCTACAGGTAGCCTCGGGACTGTGTCTGACGTTGATGAGAACCAGCAAATGCGCTCTCCGGTCATCATGACTGTTCATGCTCACCCTGATGACGAGGCATCAAAAGGCGCTCCCACGATTGCGAAATATGTCGAGCAGGGCTGCTCGGCGGTTCTGGTCTGTTGCACTGGAGGTGAGGAAGGCGATCTGCAGAATCCTTCACTCCAAGAGCCAGGGCAGCCCTTCGAGGGTCTTGACGAATCTGAAACAAAAGCGTTGCTCGCCCGGGTTCGACCAAAAGAACTTGAGGCTTCGGCGAAGGTGATTGGGTTTTCTGAGGTCGTCATGCTCGGGTACCGCGACTCCGGTATGGCAGAAAGCCCATCGAACAACCACCCCGAGTGCTTCCATATGGCTGACCTTGATGAAGCGGTTGGGCGTCTCGTGAAAGAGATTCGTCGGGTCAAGCCAGATGTGCTCATCACCTACTCAGACGATCAGGCGGGGTACCCGCACCCAGATCACCTCAAAGTGCATGACGTGAGCGTTGTCGCATTTGAGCGAGCAGCCGATCCCGCTGCGTATCCCGAGATGGGCGCGCCACATGTGACCTCAAAGTTGTATTACTCAGCATGGTCAATCGAACGGTTGAAGCGAGTTCATGAGGCCCTGCTTGCAAAGCACGGGGAGTCACCATTTGATGAGAACTGGTTTTCGCGGCCGAGCCAAGACGAGCGCATCACGACTCGTGTCGACGTCTCTTCGTACATGTGGGCTCGCACTGGAGCACTTCGCGCCCATGCAACCCAGGTTGACCCGGCTGCTCTCTTTTGGTTCGGGCTCGACGATGACGAACTTGCCACGGTGTACCCGAGCGAAGATTGGATTCTTGCGCAGAACCGGTGCGGGCCTATCTCTCATCAAGAAACCTCGCTGTTCGATGGACTAGCACAAGTCGCCAGCGAAGCGTAAGGAGTAGCCAATGTCGGTCACTGTGCAATATCGAGTGCAAATCTCAAAAGGAAATGAGAACGTCGACGGTCCCGATGGAGCCGATCTCGTCATTACGGTGCCAATCAAGGTCGCTCAAGAAACAGGCTTTGACCCGACCGTGGCATTCATGAGAGGTCAACTCAAAGCGGTTGGCAGTACTGGGGCGCTGTTCGATGAACTTTCTTCAGGTGACGCCAGCGAGATCATCGGACGACTCGCCAGCGAAGCTGGTTAGGCCCGCATGGCGGTGCGCAACTTGCGGTAGCCGATGAGGTGTACATCGGCAGTCGCAAGTGCATCATTGAGCTCTGAGCCAAGGAGGAACTGGTAGTCGTCGATCCATCCTGCAGCGTCGTCGGTGAGCGCCCGCACCTCGGGGGTGTCGACTGCGGGCTGTAGGTGCAGTTCAGTAACCCCTGATGGAAGCTCCGCAATCGTGTCGATCACCCGCTGGCGCGAACCCGCACGCCAATCATGGTTGAAGAAATCCGGGAACAGGACTCCCTCTTCTGCCGCAAGAGATCGATACGGAAAACCTGCCTCTGCGGCGGTCACGGTCGACGGCAGACGGATGGGGAGTTGGAATTCGACCGAAACATCAAGATAGGCATCGAAAAACTCTGGTCGGAGGGTGATCGCCGACAAGTGGGGTGCGAGGTGGGTGACATCAATGCCCCACGCTTGCGCTCGTGTCACCTGTGTTCGGAGTTCGCGGCGTACCTCCGTCGGGTCTGCGTGCTCCCAAAGATCGTCGATGGCTGACGGAAAGCCTCCGTCTCCAGACAGCAGAGAGGGAGCGTGCGTAAGCGGCCCAAACCGGTAGCACTCGTGTTCAGCGTTGAGCGTGAGGTGCACACCAATGTCATCTGATTCGCTCACGAGTCGAGCGGCATGGCGGGCCCATGGTGCAGGCACCATGATCGACGCACAGGTTGCGGCTCCGTCTCGCAGCGCGGAGATCACGCCTTCATTTGACGAGTGGGAAAGACCGAAGTCATCGCAGGAGATGATGAGGACGCGATCGTTTGCGGCAAAGCCCAGGCGTTCGTTGAGTTCGCTCATTACCGTTGAATGTATCCCCGAGAAGTTTCACAGGCTCGCCAGAGCCCAAGGTTGCTTCTCCGAGCGAATGCAGCGGCGTTTCGCAGTTCGGAGAGATACGCAGTATTTGGCTTGATCTCAAGAACCCGGGCATGGCCTCGAGTAACGAGTTCCTCATTAACGAACAAGTTGTCGGTGGTCGTAAAGAGATAGGCGAGGAGGCGGTCGTAATGATCTCTCGCTACGACATCACGAACAACGTGCACCCGGGTGCCTGCAGGCAGCATCTGCTCAAGTGCAGCGGTTGCCTCGTGAGCCCAGCATTCGTCTTTATCGCCGTCTCGACCGAATTCGGGTGTATCGATGCCGATGAGGCGAACGCGCACAGAGTTCTCGCCAAATGTGATATCTAGCGTGTCACCGTCGATCACTCGCTCGACGACGCCGGCGGTTTCAGCTGTGGGAGTTCCACACGCGGCCGTCAACACCATTGTGACGACGGTGAGCCAGAAACAGCGTCTCAGATGCGCTCGATAAGAGTTCCTGTGCCGAGACCACCACCGCAGCACATCGAAATGAGGCCGTAGCGGCCTGAGGTGCGCTCGAGCTCATACAGTGACTTCGTCATCAGGAATGCGCCGGTCGCCCCGAGGGGGTGGCCGAGGGCAATTGCACCACCATTTGGGTTGGTCTTAGCCAGATCTGCGCCGACCTCTTTTGCCCATGCGAGAACGACTGATGCGAACGCTTCATTGATTTCAAAGTTGTCGATGTCGTCAATGGAGAGCCCGGAGCGATCGAGGAGGCGGCGGGTTGCATCCATTGGACCGGTGAGCATGAGGACAGGGTCAACTCCGACGAGGCAGGTGTCGACCACTCGCGCCCGAGGGGTGAGCCCGAGTGCTTCTGCACGCTCTGCTGTCATCATCAGCACCGCTGCTGCGCCATCAGAAATCTGTGAGCTGTTTCCGGCGGTGTGTACGCCACCTTCGCGAGCCACAGGCTTCAGCTGACCGAGTTTTTCGAGTGATGTTTCGCGAATGCCTTCGTCGCGTGTCACCGCAGCGGTGTCGCCGGTGGGGTTACCTTCTTCGTCAAGAACTGGCGCATCGACCGAGATCCACTGCCCGGCGAATCGGTCTTCGTTCCAGGCTTGTCCAGCACGTTGTTGCGATTCGAAGCCGAATGCGTCGGTGTCGTCGCGGGTGATCTCCCACTTGTCAGCGATGCGCTCTGCGCCTTCGAACTGAGATGTCATCTCGAGGCGGGCAAAGTATTCCTTCGGGATCGGTACGCCGAGCCCAAGTTTCTTTGAGGAGTTAATGCCGATCGGGATGCGACTCATGACCTCAACGCCGCAGGCCATTGCGACATCGGTGGTGCCTGAAGCGATGAGTGAAGCCGCAAGGTTGGTCGCCTGCTGACTTGAGCCGCACTGGGTATCGACAGTGGTTGCTGCTGTTTCGATCGGGAGGCCGGCTCCGAGCCATGCC
>Ga0181594_10001054_pt1 | contig 25864 bp, 15 predicted proteins | sample 071ome_18_FD_145603 | JGI IMG/M metagenome (GOLD analysis project Ga0181594, IMG submission 145603) | Coastal salt marsh microbial communities from the Groves Creek Marsh, Skidaway Island, Georgia - 071413BT metaG (spades assembly) | ecosystem: Environmental > Aquatic > Marine > Intertidal zone... | reverse complement strand
AAGACCCGTCGGCATTCGCCACACCGATAGATCAGACCAGAGTCGTCGCGGACGCTCACCACGTATCCTTCCGACGCCACACCTACACGCCCGCTTCCGTTGGCAAGTTCATCGAGGGCAACCTCAACAGCGTGGTTCTCCAGGTCGATGGTTGCATCCCATGGGGTGGCTTTCAGCACCTCGACTTGCTTCGCTTCGTCCACAGTGATGTCCGGGACACCTTGCCACGCACGCACGCGAACGCCGCTCAAACGCACGGCGACCGGAAGGTCATCGGCCGTGAACGGGAGTTCGGACCAAGCGCTCATCCTGCATTGTCCGCTGGGGTCTGCCACCCGACCAGACCAGAGGTGCCGTTCCTGACCCTCTCGTGTGAACGTGCGCTTCTGCCATTCATGCACCTCCACGACGCAGGTCACGTCGCGAGCGCCGTCCCGCAGCCCCGCAATGGTCAGTTGACTGGCGGATTCAAGGTCATCGGCGGACGCAAACGAAGCATCGTGGTAGGCCTCAATCGTGGTTGTTCGACCGAAGTTCAATTCAGGAGTGTCTCGGAAACTTCGTACCGTGGCCCCATCGACCTTCACCAGCTGTCCAACCTCAAGTTCAACGGGCTCCCATGAGAGGAATCCTACAGATCCGGTCCCGTCGGCGAGTCGTCCACGCACCACGTCGATCGTTCCCGAACCATCGCGCCGGTGAATGACATCGGGTCGGACAGCAAGGACGCGAGCCACGACACAAACCGTCCCGGCTTCGGGCAAGTCGGCGATGGACAGAGGCTCACCAGGAGCCACCACGGGGGCAGAGCCCTCCTCAAGCACCACAACGCGGGTGGATTGGTTGACGTTCAGCGAGCGTCGACCTTGATATTCGTTGACCGAGGCACCTTCAAGCCTCACAATGCTGCCCGAACGAAGTTCCTGCTTTGGAGCCCAGTCCTTGTATTCCCATCGGGTGGAGGGGGAAGCGGAGTCGTACGGGAGGTCTTCCAGAAGACCGAATGCAATGGTGCGTTGTTCACCACGCACGGTTTGATCCCGGACGTTGTGCGAGACAATCCGGACGGTGATCTCCACGTTTTGGTCGTCGCCGCTCAACTGGTCGAAGCGTTCCACGGATTTCATCGGGCGTGGAGCCTTTCCAGCGGAGGCGCGACCTGCAGGCGCACCCGACGACGGCGCCGCATTGACCTGCAACGTTCGGATAATGGAGTGAATCGAGTCCTGAGGAGGGATGAGGAATTCCTCCTCGTACTGACGAAACGCGGCGACGACGTCCGCTTCGCTCGCTTCGGGGCACGCGTCGAGCACCAACGCAACATGGTCGCCGTAGGGGTGGCTGCTCATGCGAGGCCCTCCACCTGCGTTTTTGCCTTCATGGGCCAGCATGGTGGACTGGCGGTGGATGCACGTGCGGTTTGGTTGAGACTGGACACTTCCTTCACCTCCTCGGACTTGTCGAGTCAAGTCGAGGGCCTTTGAACCCTCCCAAACGCCTCCGAGGCGGGGCGGGTGGGAGCCTCAAGGCATCCACCGCGTGGGCCATCGTTCACGCGGGGTTGACACCAAGGCTCCCGCGGAACAACACATCAGCCAGATGCAGGGAGCCACCTGGTCGCCCGTCCCGTCCCGGAGCGGCCGCCAACACCACGTCGGCCCCGAGGGCTTCGGCCAAGTTTCCGGTCAGTCCCGCCTGACGCACCGCGCCAACAACTTCACCGTCGACGATGCGAAGCACGCTGGAGGTGGTGACCGAGAAATCGCCCGTCGTGGGGTTCGCCGTGTGCGCACCCATCACATCGTGGACGAGCCATCCGTCCTCGACCTGCTGGACCAGGGCTTCTGGATTCGGACGTGCGGCGGTCGAGGTGAGCACAAGGTCCCGTGTGGACGTGCTCGGTGGGCCTCCAACGGAGCGAGAAGCCGAGCCGGTGCTTTCAGCATGTTCGACCTGCCCGTCTGCAACGGCCTTGGCCGCACCGCGTACGGACCAATTCGCAGCAACAAAGCGGCCTCCATCAACGATGGTTCGGGTCGAGGTTGGGACCCCGTCACCGTCGATGGACGCCGTGGTGGCCCCTCCAGCCAACCGGCCGTCGTCGACGATCGAGAGGTGGCCTGCCATGACCCGTTCACCCACACGACCGGACCAGAGGGATTCGTTTCGCGCGAGGCGAGGGCCGTTGATCGCGCGAGGGACAATCATGCCGAAAAGGGAGCCAAAGGCACCGTCGGAGAGGATGACGTCCTGACGACCTGAACGGGCGTCGGTCACCTCAATCGGATCTCGCGTGCATGTGGCCCAGTGGAGCGCTAGGTCAACGCAATCTGGAACGTGGGGGAGGAGACCATCGTCTGACGTGCCCTCCCAGCCGCTCGTCAATTGATCGTCGTGGTCGATCGTGACCTGAACACCGAGCCCCATCGAGGTGGAGGCAGTTGAACGTTCGATGCCTTCGCTGGACAGGAAGGCCGTGGCCGAGGCTGAGGCGCTGATGCCGCCTCCGGTCACCACCGCGTCGGGGTGCTCTGAGGCCACGTGTGCAAGCACGGCATCGGCCCGCTGCATCAGGTCGTCAGCGGTGAGGTCGTCCACCCTTCGATCGAAGGACGAGGGCGTGGAGGAGACCTGCGTCGCCTCAGGCAACTCAAAGCCATCCACAGAGGGGGACCGGCGGAGAATGGACATCGCCTCTTGGACCGCACGTTCTGCACCCGAGGCATCAACGACGCGTGCGAACGCGAAGCGACCATCTTGCACGAGGCGAAGGCCAAAGCCACCCTCACCGCCCCCGCCGACAAGGGAAATCCTCCCGGCTTCGATGTCGACCTCGGTGCCGTACGTTTGGGATCCAAGAACGTCCCACTGCGCCACACCCGCTCGCGTGCACGCTGCTCCAATCGTCCTGCAGGCCTCTTCCACCCGCTCCACTGCCCCATCAGCAAGCATGGCCTCACCCGACCAGCGCGCTGCGGATGCGCATGTACGGCCCACCGTCCCCGACAGGTACGGTTTGGCCTTTGCCGCAAAAGCCTGGTGAAGCAAGGCCGCCGTCCTTCGCAAGTCCATCCACGTTGTTCAGGATCTCCAACGTTAGGCCGGACACGCTGACGTCCCGCAGCGGGCGAACCAATTCACCGCCTTGAATCAGCCATGCCTCTTGGGCCGCGAATTGGAACGAGCCACGTCCCGTGTCAACCTGCCCACCCCGTGTACCGCAGGCGAGCACGCCATGTTCAACGTCCTCGAGAAGGGCATCGAGGTCCCTGTGCGTGCCGCCTTGGATGATCGTGTTGGACATTCGAACGAGCGGGTGGTGCAAACCGTCCTGCGCTCGAGCACCCGCATTCGGCTCGAGGCCAAACTTGGCCGCCGTTTCACGGTGGTTGAGGTATTCCGTCAGCACGCCCTCACGAACGAGCATTTTCTCCCGTGCGTCAACGCCTTCGTCGTCGACGGGATAGGCCCCGTATCCCCCTCGAATGGTGGGGTCGTCGATCACAGTGACGATGTCAGACCCAATGTTCTGGCCGAGGCGCCCATCAAGGCAGGAGTCACCTGCTGCAACAAGGTCGGCTTCGCACGGGTGACCCAACGCTTCGTGCACGTACACCCCGGTCAAGTCCGGGTCGGCCACAAGGGTGAATCGACCCGAGGGCGCAGCCTCGGCTCCCAACTGGCGAAGGGCTGCGGCCTGCCCCTCGCGTCCGAGCGCTCCGAGGTCGGCTTGGAGGATGTGGTCGGCCCCCCCTTCCCCGCCGTGCCTTGTTCTATAGGAGGCCACGCGGTCGCCCTCGCGAGCCGTCACGGTGCAATGCAAGAGGGCCCGTTGCAGGGTCCAGAGCCGATCCATTCCTTCGCTTGTGAGCACCTCGGTTTGCAGGTGCTCATCGACCCATCCCGTTGCAACGGAAGCAATGTGCTCATGCCCACTCGCCTCCTGCTCGACCGCTGACATTGCGTCAAGGCGTTCTTCGAGATCGAGGTTGCGCACGTCCCCACGCGGGGTCCAATGGACTTCGTCCTGAACGACGGGCACTTCAGCCAGGCTGACACCGTCCGTGGACGAAGACCTGCGACCTGCAACAGCTCGGGCGAGTTTCAGCGTCGCCTCTCCTTGAGCGTACACGCTCTCAATGTCCGTGGTCGAGTGGGTCCCCCACGCGCCGTCGGCAAGGACACGGAGGGTGACACCAACGTCCTGAGCGGGGACGGCGGATTCCATGGCACCGTCCCTGACGCTGATCGAAGTGGAATCGCACGACATCGCTCGCACTTCAACGTACGTGGCTCCCATTCCAGTCAACCGGTCAAACATCGACGTAGCGCGCGCTCCGTCGAGCCACCGGTGCGTTCCAGAGCGACGGTCGAGCACCATGTTGGGAAGGCCCAGCAGCGGTGTTTGAACCCTCGCCTCAGGCAAGCAAATCCGATTCTGCAATCCGACCGAGGGCCAGCACCTCGGCGTCGCCCTCGGACGGCAGGCCGAGGCGGGCGCGACCTGCAAGCGTCATTGCATGCGGTGTTGACGGGTGCAGCCCATGGACCATCATCCGTTGGTCGACCTCCGTCGACGCCACTGAAATGGCCACGAGCCATCCGCGTTCCGCGCCCGTCGTCAGTCCAACCGCGCGGATGGCTTCCCCAACGTGATGGGACCCCGCCAAGCAGCGCATGAATTCCGCGGCGAGGCTACGGGCCACCGCCGTACCCCGTTCCCAGCGCCGTTGTGCCGCGATGGAGGCGGCGCGAACCTGCCGTTCGGAGGCGACGACGTCGGACGCCAAGAGCACGATGGCCCCCCCCATGAGACCGTCCTCGACCGAGAGCGCAAGGGCACGGGGGTCGTTGACCGCGTCGGCGACCCAAGGGACGAGGCACATGCCCATGCCTCCTGTCCCTCATGGTCCATCTTCAACGCTCGTCTCCCGCTCCCCCGGCAAGGGCAGGTCGTCGGAGCGGGGTTGGGGGGCGACCGGGGCACGAGGAGCAGCGAAGCGGACCGCATCATCGAGCATGCGCTGGACGAGAACGGGCCCCCAGCCACGCCAGCCTTCCACCTGACGCCGTATCGCAACGGGCATCGCAAGGAGGTCCTCGGGGGTTCGGATACCCACTTCCGCGAGCCTTCGTGCACGCTGCCGGCCAACATGACGCACCTTGACCAGACGAAGCAGGTCGGACTTGCATCCGTGGCGGACACGATGGCGGGCCTCGTCCAACAACGAAGACAAGTGATCCAGGGCAGGGAGATGGTCGTCGAGAAAGACGTCGTCCGTGGTCAAGATCGCTGCGGCACCTGCAAGCAACCACGCCATGAGGTCGGTTCGGTGGTGAAGGTCGCCTGGTGCGACGTCCAGCGACGCCTCAATCTCTTTGAGCGACTTCTCTTCAATCCATGATTCGACCAGCCACGCCGACTTGACCGTGCTCAAATCCCGTTCCTCGTATTCCCGGTCTGCGAGCACCTCATCCACAACGGTTGCGTATTTCTTCCAAAGGTCCGAATCCCGCTCCGTGTCCTTGGCCTTGAGGAAGAGTTGGGCGAAGTCGTTCGTTGTCGCTGCAAGGTGCAGCAAGCCGAAGCACGTGACGGGGGCGTCGCCTCGAACGAGGCGCCGAACACCGCGGCGTAAGCCGGTCCGCAGGACCGACGCCGACGCAGGATCGAGGTACAACCGCGTGACAACCCGGCCCATCTCCGTCGCCTCGTACACCGTTGCAGGGTCGCGAACGTTCACTGCAGTGACCGAAGCAGACCGGATGGAAGAGGCCGGGGTAAACCCGAAGACAGACGGTTCATCGTCAGAACGACGAGGAGCCGATGGTGCAGGCGAGGGCTCATCCAGTATGAGGTCGTCACGGCCGGTGGCTGGGCTGAGCCATGCCGGAACGTCGTCCTCCCATTCTGATTCATTGGCAGGAAGGGCGGGGATGAAATCCGGATCGGCGTCCAAGCGGCGAAGAAAGCGTTCGCTGACGAGCCAATCTAGGATGGCATCGATGCGTTCCATCAATTGAGGCAGCGGCCACTGCCGCGCAAGGAAGGTCCGTGCGAAGAACTCCTCAAGCGCACCACGGTGACGAAGCCCCCCCGCAGCCACCGCGGACAGCAAATGCATCCTGAGCGCCGCTTCGTTCGCCAGCTTTGACGTCACGTCCTCGACGGGCCCGTGGAAGTATCGGTCGGCCACGTCGTCGGCCACTTCCCAACCGTCCGTCCCTTTGCACAGCACCCATGCCTCACCAAAATCGTCGTACTTCGGACGACCGGCTCGACCGAGCATCTGCCTGACCTCCATGACCGGAAGGGGCCGGCTCCCTCCGTCCTCGAATCGCTTGACATCCCGAACCAGCACGCGACGCGCCGGCAGGTTGACACCTGCGGCGAGGGTTGGCGTCGCAGCGATGGCGAGCAAATCCCCGTCCTTGAACGCCCCTTCCACCGCAGCCCTCTGGGCATGGGTCAACCCGGCATGGTGGAAGGCCACGCCGTCACGAAGGCAAGCACGAAGTTGGTCCCCGAGGGTGGATTGTTCCCCGCTGGAAAGCCCTCCGGCGGCCTGTTCCAAGCGAGCCAAGCGTGCTGGGTCGTGCTTCTCGAGGTGCTTTCGAACCCGAGGGGCGAGCTTCTTTGCTTCTGCGACCGCAGACCTTCGCGTCGACACGAAGATGAGGGCTTGACCACCTTGCGTCAGCGAGTCAAGCAGCACGGCCCAGGTGGGCTGCGACACTGGCCCATCCAGCGTCCGAGGCGGACGAAGATCGACGCTCCCTTCGGCCCCCGACTGAACCTTTCTCGGCTCGAGATGGAGGTCGTACAGGGTCGCGTACTCCAAGGCCACCGGCCGCCAGGATGAGACCACGAGGTCCGCTTCAAGCCACGTCGCGAGGTCCTCGGCGTTCCCGACCGTTGCTGACAAAGCGACGATCTGTGCCGAAGGCCGCAGATGCCTGAGTCGTGTGAGGTTGATTTCCAAGGTCGGTCCCCTGCTGCCGTCGTTCAGGAGATGAAATTCGTCGGCAACGATGACGCTCACATTGGCCATCGTATCGGACTTGGTCCTCATGATGGAATCCAGCTTTTCTGAGGTGCAAACGAGGATATCGCACTCGTCAATCCGCTGCGCTTCACCTGCAGCATCGCCAACACCCAAGCCAACCCGAAGTCCGACAGCGTTGGCAAGGGCCGTCAATTCCTCGTGCTTCTCGCTGGCGAGCGCCTTGAGCGGGACGATGTACACCGCGCGGCTCCCCGGGGACACCACCAGCAGTTGGTGAAGCATGGCGATGTACGCCACAAGCGACTTCCCGCTTGCGGTTGGAATGGCGAGGAGGACGTTCCGGCCCTGAAGAAGCGGAGGCATCGCCTGCGCTTGAGGTGGATGCAACCGAACGATACCCCATTCGTCCCGCAGAAAGTCAATCGCCGAGGACGGGAGGGGCAAGCCGTCGATTCGTGCGGCATCGACAGCCATGTCCGGAATCCATGGTCGAGGGGACAAAAGGACTGTGCCTCGCACGGCGACATCCTCAAACCTCAGCCCCACCGGTGCAGTTCATGGCCGCAGCCGACATGGATGCCGTTGACGAGCGCCTCGCCATCTTCGACGACGAGCCAGACATCAACGACTGGGTTGAAGTGATGTCTGGGGCAGCCATGGTGCTGCTTGGCCTCTTCCACATGTTCAGCCCGGGTGACCTGGTCAATCCGGAGACCATGCAGTGGTTTGCCGCGACCGTCGCGGCAGCGGGATTCGTGTGGATCGGCCACGGGTTGAAGGACATGGCCGTGAAGGAAATTCGTCGCTCTGTGGCGATGCTCGACGAAACGACGAGCGCTGCACCGGACCACGGCCTCATCCGTGACGTGCTCCTCAATCCGGAAGCCTACCGCGACTTCCTGCTCGACGCCTACCAGCAGGCTTGGGAAGACGGCGTCATCACGGAAGAGGAGATGAAGGAACTCCGGTCCTTCCAATCGGCGCTCGGCCTCTCCGACGAAGAGATGGACGAAATCTCGGAGCAAGCCAAGAGCACGGCTCAAGACTCGGATTGAGTCCCAAACATCCGAACGGCCAACGCCCGTGCCTGACGACGGCGGCTGAACTCCGCCATCCAGCCACCAGCCACCAAGACCACCCCTGCCAACAAGGTCCATCCCGGCGCCGACAGCAAGCCATCGGAGGGACGAACGCCATCGTGGCTCGGAAGGTCCGCAGCCCTCAACCCGTCCGAAGGAACGGAGCGAACGTCGAGCAGGTCCAGGTCACAATCGCAGAGGGAGACCGCGATGCGTTGAGGCAGCAACGCGTTTTGCAGGCCCGACCACGTGGTCGCTTCGATGTCGCTTGGGCGTGTCCCCCACGCCGGAGCCGTCACCGAACCTGTGGGCGAGGTGTCGGTCATGGCGAAATTGAGGTGAGCCACATTGTTGGGCGGCACCTCGTCAACCACCAGCAACGCTTCCAACATGAGGAGGTCAAGCAGGAGCGAGCGACCTGCGAGGAGCACGAAGCGCTGCACGTGCTCCGGACTCGCCCCACCGACGCGGGCCACATGGCCGAAGATCGCTTCGTCCAGCCGGATGGCATCGATGCCTTCGACCTGAAGTTGGTACCGCCCGTCCTCCAACGGCACAGCGTCGGTGACCTCCAACCGCAACCGCAGCACTTCGCCATCCAATCGTCCGAAGGTCGCCCCTGCGTGCATCACCATGGTGCTTTCCGGAATTCCTGGAGCGGCCACGTCCCAGAGTTGAGCGAGCCGTTCATCGATCAAGTCGTCCAAGGCGAGTTCCCCGGGTTGCTGCACGGCACTCGAGGCCGCCACCAAGGGGTGCACGACCCCGGCGGTGAGCACCACCAAAAGTCCGGGTACGGTGAGCCCGAAACGAAGCACCACCGAGGTTGTTCGACGCGTGAAGTCGAGGAGGCCAACGAGCATGAGCGCAACACCTCCGAGGGCTGCAAGGCCCGAGGAGGGGTCTGGAAGGCGTTCGGACGGGCCGGCGGCGGGCGCTTGGCCACCTCCAGCAGGATAGGCCCCCTCACCGGTGAAGCCGCCCGGGTCGACCGGCCCAATTCCCTCGTACGACAACACACCCGCCCAGACGTAGGCTTGGAACCGGTCCTCCTGCCCTTCGAGGCAGAGCGTCGTTGTGCCTTCCCTCAGGGCCCTCCACACGTACCGCACAGACGCCCTGTCTTCGTCCTGCACAATTTGCATCTCGGGCGTCGGTGCCTCTCGGCCGTCGGCCAAGGTCAGGTGCGGTCGCGCTGATTGCTGCTGAAGTTCAATGGGAACGAGGTCCCATTCCATCAACACCCGAAGCACCTCATGGGCTTCCACCTCGAAGGTGAAACAGTCCACATCGGCCCCGACCAACGCCCCATCGTGGGCCATCTCAAATTCGGTGTCGACGGGGTCAAGCCGTGAACTTGGTTCGTCAACATCGGCCGCTTCGGGGTCAGCGGACCAAGCAATGTCCAGTTCAAGGCTGGACGCCCCGCGAAGGTGGAGGCTCCATGCAGCGGGCCGATCGAGCGTGAATCCGAGGAGAAGCCGAACGTCATCACCGGGCCACAACACCCGCCGTCCGTCGAGGTTCAGCGCGACGTCATCGGCGACGTAGGCCACCCCAGTCCCTTCTGTGGAAGGTTCGATTGTCCACTGCGTCACGCCTTCACCGTGCACCAGACGAAGGTCCAAGACCGGCCACGTCAACTTCGTTGGGTCATCGTCCAGCCGAAAGTCAACTTCGACGTGCTCCAGCACCGAGGGAAGCAGCACAAGGAGGTCTTGGGCGGGGTCGAGGTCGAACTCCAGCACGACCTCAACCGGGGAGACCGGCGTGCCCTGCACCTGTCCCCCGACGGACTCCTCGCCGATGGGGTACGATGTCAAGCGGCAATCGCCATCGGCCACGCACGACAGGTGCTGCACACCCACGTCTTCGGTCAACGCTGCCTGCCCGGGAGGGACCAAGGCAAGGAGAGGGAGCAGCAGCAGCACTGCGACCTTGACGTTCATTGCTCCTCAACCTCCGCTGGACGGTCCACAAGAACGCTCCCGCACCGCCTGCACGCGTAGCGACCGTTGCCTCGCCGAAGCCTGCCATGCCGGCGATCGCAGGCCTGGCAGGTCCACCACCAGCGAACACGCTGTTCGTGAAGGCATGCCGCAAAAGCGGAGGCGTCAGTGCTGCCCGGATGCGGCCACGCAGCCTCCCAGCGTCGAAACGTTGCATCATGAGGCCGGTGGCCGGCGGCATGGATGTACTCATGGTGCAGCACATGCGCTGCATAGGCGTGCCATCGGGCCTCAAGCAAACGGGCGTGAAGGTCGATGACGGACACCGATGCCGTTGACACGTTGTCCCGGGTGGTTCCGGACTTCCAGCGCGTCACACCGTGCCTCCGCAGCGTGCCGGACCGCAACACGCCGAGCGGGACACGTTCGAGCGCCCGAAGGTCGAACGCTTTCCACTCAGGCATCGTCGACATCACGCCGAGGACGTGCGCCTTCAGCCCGTTGAGGACGGAGCGTTGCGCTTCGCTTGGTTGCAGGTGTACGCCTCCCCGTCACGACCAGCGGTGGAAGGCAGGGTGCCCTTCCTTGACCGCCACGAACAATCCTTCCCCGGTGGCGCACACCTCACCTTCTGCTTCAAGGGACATCGAGACCCAGGCTTTCCGACCTTCGAGCCGTGTCGCATGGGCGCGAACGACGAGTTCGGTGCCTGCCGGGGTTGGCCGAGTCAAGCGAACGTCGTAGGACGCCGTGACGGTGCACGGCGGCTGGTCCGCCCCGTCGCGGTCCATCATCGCGATGGCCGCAGCCCAGTTCCCGTGGCAATCGAGCAAGGTTCCGATGATGCCTCCGTTGATCATGCCGGGAAAGGCTTGGTGGTGCGCTTCTGGTTGAAACCGGGCCACAAGCCCTTCCTCTACGCGATGGGAGTCGATGCGTAAACCGTGCTCGTTTGCTGGCCCACATCCAAAGCAAATGGAGGTCGGCGCGTGGAGCCGCTGGACACCGGGTGCCTCAACCATGCCTCAGCATGGCGGCACGGCCTTTCAGATGTGCGCACACGACAGTTGATGAGGCGCGCACAACATGGGTTGACGTGGGCGACCAGAAGCCACCCCGGCGGGTCGTTCGGACCGCCCATGAATTGCCAAAGCGGCGGCGCCGCGCCATCGAGGAAGCCATGGCGGCACACGAGCCGGAGGACCATCCTGAGTGGGACAGATCCGCGGAGTGGGACGACATCCGCTTCATGCGAAAACGCATCCAAATGGGCACCATGCGCACGGTCCACATGCCGCTGCTTCCCGTCAGCATGGGGGACACCTGGCCGATTCCTGTGACCGTACTCCACGGTGCTCGACCCGGACCGACGATCAACATCCTTGGAGCCATCCATGGCGATGAACTCACAGGACCCAGCGCCTGCACCCACCTGCTCTCGACCCGCTTCACCGAGCCGGGGGCGCCGCTCGACCCGACGAAGCTCGCAGGAACCGTTCGTATCGTCCCGGTGGTCAACCTCCCTGGTTTTCGTGAGAAATCCCGCTACCTACCGGACGGGCGTGACCTGAACCGCGCCTTTCCGGGATCGCCGTTGTCCAACACCACGCGCCGCGTGGCCCATCAACTGTGGACAAACCTGCTTGAGGACACGGACGCCATCATTGATTTCCACACAGCGGCCAAGGGACGTTCGAACATGCCTCAACTCCGTGTGGACCTCGCCCATCCAGCCTCCTACCTGCTTGCGAAGGCCTTCGGTGCAGAAATTGTTCTTGATTCCAAACCGCCCTCAGGCAGCCTTCGAAGGATCGCCAACGACGAAGGCATTCCGTGCATCACCTTCGAAGGTGGCGCAGCCGACACGCTCGACAACCGCTCCGTCATGGTCGCGGTGAACGGAGCCTTGAACGCGCTTCGCTCGCTCAAAATGGTGCCAGGTCGGCCAACCCGACCCGCGTTCAGGCTCCTCGCGTCAGGGTCGCGCTGGCTTCGAGCCAGCGAAGGAGGCTTGCTGGATGTGTTCGTGCGGGAAGGTGCGGTGATGAAGGAAGGCGACGTTGTCGCGACGATTGCAGATCCTGCCGCGCCCGGCCTCTCCGTCGACATTGTCGCGCCCGAAGACGGGCTCATGATTTCCATCGCCACCAACCCCTTCGTGACGGCGGGCATGCCCGTTGGGCATTTCCTTCCTCTCGAAAAGCACGTCGACCTTGTGCTTCGGCACGTCGATGAAGACGGAAGCCTGCGTCTGAACGCCGCCCAAGGCGACCCCATGTGGCGTGAGGAACAGGACGTGGAGGAGGTGACCGTCGAACACTCGTCGTCGGAAGACGCTGAATGGGTGGACGCGATCTTCGACCTGGAACAAGAAGAGAAGGACGAAGCGGACGGTTCGGAACGAGCGAAGCGCGAGGATCAGGCTGCGTAAGCCGCGATGGCGGCTTCGACTTCCTCGTCCTCCATCAATCGACGTTGCGATTTCGCGACCTCAAAGAGGTGGGCGACGAGGCCGTCTTCGGCCTCCATGCCTCGCTGCTCAAGCCAGTGGATGATGTTCGAACGTCCAGCCATGTGACCAATCCGAATGCGTTGTTCAAGTCCGAAATCGGCTGCTGGAACACCGCTATAGACACGGTCAGCAAGCCACTGGTCGCCCTTGCGCATGGCTTTGATGACGGCCGAGGCGTGCACGCCAGTACCCGTCTCGAAGGCATCGTTGCCAAACACGGGGTAGTTCCGAGGCAGCGGCACACCTGTGTAGGCATGCGCCTTCGCCATGTAGTCGCCAAGCAGGGTCAAGTCGTTGTCAATCGCGCCCATCAACTTGAGGTTGACCAAGGTCTGGTCCAACGGAGCGTTGCCGGAGCGTTCTCCAAGACCAAGGGCAGTACCGTGGATCACGTCCGCTCCCGCGAAGACGGCGGCCAAGTTGTTGGCCACACCGAGGCCTCGGTCCTGATGACCATGCCAGTTCACCTCGACCTCGGAACGCTTCAACCCAGCATCCTTGATCACGTGCTCGTCGATGAAGCCGAGCAAGTTTCGAACGCCTTCTGGCGTGACGTGACCGCACGTATCGCAAACGCAGATGCGTCGGACACCCAAGTCCAGAGCGCGCTGGTAGACCGCAACGATGTCCTCAGGTTTCGACCTCGTGGTGTCTTCGGTCACGAACATGACGGGGATGTCCTGTTCAACGGCGTAGCCCACCGCACCCTCCATCGTTTGCATCACGCGTTCCATGCTCCAATCCTCCGCGTAGAGACGGATGGGGCTTGTACCGAGGAAGGCCGAGGCCTGAATCTCCATGTCGTGCTTCGCTTGAAGGTCGACGAGCGGCTCAATGTCGCTGACAACGGTCCTCACCGCACACCCCGGCCGGATGGCGTAGTCGTGCTCCTTGATGTGCGTCAGCATCGCATCAATGTGCTCGATGTGGAACGGCCCGGCCCCTGGAAGACCAAGATCCACTTTCTGAAGTCCAAGCCGCTCCATGTAATCGAGCAATTCTTTCTTTTGATCGATGGTGGGGTTGAGGGCACTTGGACTCTGCAGGCCATCACGCAGGGTCTCGTCGTCGAACCAAATGCCGTGGGGATGACGAGCAGGGTCCCTGTGAAAGGTTTCACCGGCGACGTTCCAGTCGTGGATAAGGGCCCGCTCTTCCATGTGCTCACCGCCTGCCGACGAACCGCGGCGAGGTATTTTGTCCACCGTGTCGAGACCTAAGAAGCCGTCGCAGGCGCCTGCGGCTTCTGCTCCTCACTCTTCTTCGTCGACTGGATCGACAAGATGAGCAGGAAGGCGCGCCGCGAAAATGACCCGGTCGAGGAAACCGGTTTTTTCCGCATTCCGCAGTTCGATGAGCCTTGTCCCCTTCGTGCTCCGTGATTTCGTATCCTTCGTCTGCCGTGCAGGGAGACGCAGCATCATGCCTTTCTCGGTCAGCAGGAACAATTGGTCGTCAAGGTCGGGGACCTGACGCACCGCCACGATGGCATCCCCCTCGTCGATGGACATCGTGCGAACGCCCTTCGTCCCTCGCCCGGCCAACCGGTAGCCGTCACGCTCGACCACAGGTTGTCCATCGTCCCCGAGGATGGCGACGCCTGTCGCTTCGTCGACCAGTTCGTCCATCGTACCGGAACCAAGGCGGCTTCGCTTGGCCATGCCGTTGCGTGTGATCGTGAGGAGGCTCGTTTCAGGGTCTTTGCTAACCACGAGGCCCACCACGTGATCGTCGCCGTCGAGTTGAATGCCGCGAACACCTTGGCTGATGCGCCCTTGAATGCGCATCATGTCCGAAGAAACGGTGTCGCCGGTGTCCTTGTCGATCCTGCTCTTCACAGCGGCTGGATGGAACCGAACGGCCATCCCTTGAGCCGTGACCAAGACCACGTGCTGGTCGAGGTCCGTTTTGGTTCGGACGGCCACCAAGGTGTCCGTCTCCGTGGCGAATTTGAGAGCCAGTTTCCCGTTCCGGTTGATGCGAACATATTCCTTCAATTGGCTGCGCTTTGCATGACCTTCCCGTGTTGCGAAGATGAGTTCGTCTTCGCCTGGGTCGTCGGTGCGTTCTTTTGAAATCGGCAGGATGGCGATGATCGACTCATCGTCCTGCATGCGCTCCAGCAGGTTCCGGATGTGGGTCCCGCGGGCATGACGTGAACCCCGAGGGGTTTCCCATGCTTTGAGTCCGTACACGCGACCTGTGTTGGTGAAGATGAGCAAGCGGTCCTTGCTGAAGCACGTCACGACCATCTGAGGGGTGTCTTCGTCCTTGGTCGCGACACCCTTCAGCCCCTTCCCGCCACGGTTTTGCAGCTTGAACGACTCCACAGGGAGGTGCCGGATGTAATCGTCTTCCGACAGCGTGATGACGATGGCCTGCTCTTCGATGAGGTCCTCTCGGTCCATCGACAGCGGTGCCGGGTCGATGTCCGTTCGCCGGTCATCGCCGTGGCGCTCGACCACCTCGTCCAGCTCGGTGAGCAGGATGTTCAAGCGACGCTCCCTGCGCGCCAAGACGTCTTCCAGATCCGCAATCGTTGCCTGCACTTCTGCGTGCTCGGCCTCAATTTTGCTCACGTCCAACTGGCTCAACTGGTAGAGACGGCGCTCTGCGATGGACTTCGCCTGCACGTCGGAGAAGCTGAACGGAGCGATGCCTGCAATGGTGGCCTCGCCCCGGAGCACCTCTTCGAAGTGTTCACGGCTGGCGCTCGCTCGGCCCGCGGCAATCACGTCGTCGATCCGCTGTTGTGCGAGCACCAAGCCGTCAAGGATGTGCGCCCGTGCACGAGCCTTCTCGAGTTCGTGTTCCGTTCGTCGTTCGATCACGCGCTCGCGGTGGCTGACGTGCACATCGAGCATACGAGGCAGGGTCATGAGAACGGGTCGACCGTCAACGATGGCCATCATGTTCGAACTGTACGATTCTTGCAAACGGCTCGAGGCGTACAGTTGGTTGAGGACCGCGTGCGGGTCTGCATTGGACTTGACCTCAATCACCACGCGAATGCCTTCTTTTGAGGACTCGTCGCGGATGTCTCGAATGCCGTCGACGACATCACGGGACACAAGGTCGGCGATTTGCTCGAGCATCGCGGCTTTCTTGACTTGATACGGGATGGCGTGCACGACGATGCGGGAGCCACGACCGTCGTCCTCCACCTCGCAGTCTGCACGGACGTGGAAGCGACCCTTGCCCGTCCGGTACATGTCCTCAATGCCATCGATGCCGAAAATCCGGGCCCCCGTTGGGAAATCTGGCCCCTTGATTCGCTCCATGTATTCGGGAATGCCAATCAGCGGGCGACCGTCGGCATCAACGTCGCCCGCAAGCACGCGTTCAACGTAGAGGTGGATGGCCGAAGCCACCTCGGTCAGGTTGTGCGGTGGAATGCGCGTGGCCATGCCGACGGCAATTCCGTCCGAACCGTTCAGCAGCAGGTTGGGAAGCCGAGAGGGCAGCACGCTGGGTTCCTGCTCGCTGTCGTCAAAGTTGGGCTGGAAATCCACCGTGTCCTTTCGGATGTCCTCCAGCATGTGGGAGGCAATGCGGTCCAGACGGCTCTCGGTGTACCGCATGGCGGCAGGCGGGTCACCGTCAATGCTGCCGAAGTTGCCTTGCCCGTCCACGAGAGGGTACCTGAGGGAGAATTCCTGGGCCATGCGCACCATGGTTTCGTAGATCGAAGAATCGCCGTGGGGGTGGTATTTCCCCATGACCTCACCGACGGACCGCGCCGACTTCGAGTACTTGCGTTCGTGGGTGTAGCCTCCCTCGAACATCCCGTACAGCACGCGCCGATGCACCGGCTTGAGGCCGTCACGCGCGTCGGGGAGCGCTCGACCGATGATGACGGACATGGCGTAATTGATGTACGACGTCCTCATCTCATCGTTCAGGCTTCGGTTCAACACGTGACCGATCGAGGTTGACGGTTCGTCGCCGTTCTCGGCAGCGGTGTTGTCGGTCGGCTCTTGCTCAGATGTCAAGGTTCGTCACCTCCTTCGCGTGGGCTTCGATGAACGTTCGGCGGTCCACCACGTCTTCGCCCATGAGGATTTCAAAGAGGCGATCGGCCGCCTCTGCATCAGCCACCGTGACCTTCAGCATCGTGCGCGTTTGGGGGTCCATCGTGGTCTCCCACAACTGCTCAGGGTTCATCTCACCGAGACCCTTGTAGCGCTGCACGGCGACCTTGGTGGTCGAGGAACCACGCAGTTCCTCGATGAACACGTCGCGTTCCTCGTCGCTGAAGGCGTACCTGTTTTGCTTGCCTTTCGAGACCTGATACAGCGGCGGCTGGGCGATGTACACGTAGCCGCCACGGATGGCGGGTTGCATGAATCGCCACAGGAACGTGAGCAGGAGCGTACGGATGTGCGCCCCGTCGACGTCTGCGTCCGTCATGATGATGATGCGATGGTACCGGAGTTTGGCAGGGTCAAACGCTCCTTCCTGCTCGGCGTCGTTGCCGACACCAGCGCCGAGGGCGCGCACCATGGTCTGAATTTCGTTGTTCTGGAACACCTTTGCCAAGTTTCGGGTCTGCCGTTCCACGTTCAGGATCTTGCCACGAAGCGGCAAGATGGCCTGCACCCGTCGGTCGCGTCCCGTCTTCGCAGAACCACCTGCAGAATCGCCCTCCACCAAGTAAATCTCGCATTCTGTCGGGTCCCTTGATTGGCAATCGGCGAGTTTCCCGGGCAGACCTCCACCTTCGAGAACGCCTTTCCGACGGGTCATATCGCGGGCCTTCTTCGCAGCCTCGCGGGCCCGAGAAGCGAGCACGGCCTTCTCGACGATGCCTTTTGCGACCGAGGGATTTTCCTCGAAATATTCGTTGAGTTTCTCATAGACAATGGTCTCAACGATGCTTGTGACTTCGCTGCTGACCAATTTGTCCTTGGTTTGGGATGAAAAAGAAGGGTCGGGGTGCTTGACGGAAACGATGGCGGACAGGCCTTCACGTACGTCTTCACCGGACAGGCTGCTGAGGTTTTTCAGCAAGTTTCGTGATTTGGCGTAGGTGTTGACGGATTTCGTCAACGCAGACCGGAGGCCGGTCATGTGGGTTCCGCCATCGCGGTTGCGAATGATGTTCGTATAGCATTGGATTTGCTCACTGAACGCATCGGACCATTGCATGGCGAGGTCGAGGCTGACTTCTCCCAACTCGATGTCACGCTCACCAGTGATGTGGATGATTTCCTCGTGAAGCGGTTGCCTGCGTTCGTTCAATCGACCAACGAATTCACGGATGCCGCCTTCGTAGTGATGATCCACCACGCGCTTCTCTTCGCCCCGCTCGTCGATGAGTTGGATGTGCAGGCCAGCGTTGAGGAACGCTGTTTCGCGGAAGCGGGTGTCAAGAATATCCACATCAAATTCCACAATGTCGGTGAAGATGGTCAAATCAGGACGGAAGCGGATGATGGTCCCGGTGACGTCGGACGAACCAATCACGGAAAGTTCGCTCGCAGGCTCACCTCGCTCGTAGCGCTGATGGTGGACCTGCCCGCCACGGTGGATGGTCATCTCCAGCCATGCGGAGACGGCGTTGACCGCTGAGACGCCGACGCCGTGCAGACCTCCGGACACCTTGTACGAACTGTTGTCGAACTTCCCGCCAGCGTGCAGTTTCGTCATGATCACTTGGGCTGCGGACACGCCGTAATCCTCGTGGAGGTCGACAGGAATGCCACGGCCATAGTCGCGCACCGAGATGCTTCCGTCCTTGTGCATGGTCACATCGATGCGGTCGTTCCGGTTCGCGAGGTGTTCATCGACGGCGTTGTCGACGACTTCCCACACGCAGTGATGCAACGCCGTACCGTCATGGGGGTCGCCGAGGTACATCCCAGGACGCATTCGGACGGCTTCAAGCCCTTCCAAGACCTGAATGCTGCTCGCGGTGTACTCTTCGCTCATCCGCTCAACTCCGATGGGCCCTCGTGCGTTCCGTGCCCCGTTCGCGGCCCCTTGGCAAAGGGCGTCTCACAGAGGGTTTCCTACCCTTTTCATTCAACGACGGCAGTCCTTAAACCCCCCCCTTTTTGAACGTCAAAAAACGCTCACGTCGCCCCGGAACTGAAGAGGGGTGGAATCATTTTCTGTCCGAGAGCGTTAAAGGCAGGCCCAAGGTCCACGCGCCATGGCCGACCTGAGGGTGTGCGTGTCCCTCGAGAGCACCACCGTTGACGACATGGTGGACGAAGCCGCCCGTGCCAACCTTTCAGGCGCCGACCTTGTTGAAGTTCGGTTCGATCGCCTCTGGCTCGAGAAGCCCGCCCCAGACATCGTTGAGGACGAAAACGGCCGCACGCGTGAAGTCATGTCGTTGGAGACCACGTGGGCCATCAACGACCTTGAATCCGTTGGCATCGATGCTGCGATTGACCGTCTGTTCGAGGGCATCCCCACCGACATCATGTTCACCGTGCGCGCGCCCGACCAAGGCGGGTTTTTCCCCGGCACCGAAGAGCAACGCCTCGCGATTTTGGACACCGTGGTGGGCCGTGGCGGCATCGCCTGGGTCGACCTCGAGGACGCGATCGACGATGACCGTCGTGCTTCGCTCGCGGATTCGGCACAGAAGGCAGGAATCAAGATCGTTGTCAGCAACCACAGCTCGAGCACGCCCGCCGCTGCGGAGATTCAGGCATGGGTCGAGGCAAGCAAGGACAAGGGCGACCTCGTCAAGTTCTGCGGCGTCATTTCCAACCCCTCCGACGCTTTGCAGTTGGTCGAGGCCTCCCTTTCCCTCAAAGACGGAAGCGTCCCCTTTGCCATCATGGGCCTCGGTTCTGGCGGAGACTGGACCCGCCTGCACGCGCCCGTGATGGGCCAAAGCATGGTCTACGCGACCATGCGCACCGAATACGCGCTCAAGGACGAAGGCCGAATCAACGTTCGCGATGTTCGCGATGCGTGGCAGCTCCTCGAGTACTGAGTCCTCATTGGCCGTCGAGCCCGAGGTTCGCGTACCGGTGCTGCACGACCACAGGAACGGCGATCAATGCCCCAAGGACGGCCATCATCACAAGCGCCACCGTGGCGGAGGGCATGATGAACGAACGTGGCGTGGCCGCCACGGCGACATCCGCGTACACAATCGCTTCGGGCGCCTCCATGTCCGCCCCATGCCCGTTGTCCCAGGTGTCGATGACGAGGTGGAAGGAATCCCACGATTCACCCTCAACGAACGAGGTACGAACTTCAGGCCGGTCCAACGACAGGCTGAAACTAACGCCGTCCACGCCTTCGTACGCGTGGACGTCACGGTAGGTCGTCCAACCGAGCGGATCGTATCGTCGCAACTCAGGAGCACGCTCCGAGAGCAATTCGCCTACGCCGGAGTCCCACCACCACCCGCCGCCATGGGCGTTCTGGTAGGAGGTGCGGTACCTGTCAAATTCGGCGTCCGTGAGCAGGTACACATCGGCGTTCACGGGGACGACCTGACCCTCGGCATCGACCCCCGTCAACGAGACACAGAAGGTGGTTCGATGCTCTGCAGAGAGGTTGAGCCTCAGCACGCCAGCGCTGTCGTTGCCCACCCCCATCAGCGTGGTCAGCGATGTGGTGAGCGGCGAGATTCGGTTGCCCTGCCCCCAGGCTGTCATCCAATCCTCTTCCGGGTGAAGGGACGGGTCAAGCCCCACGCCAGCATCCTTCGAATCGCTTGACACAGCGACGTCTTCGTCAAACCACACCTCGTTGTATGGGGAGTAATACCCCGTCATCGCCGGGGTGAGCGCCAGCCTCTCCACGGTTGCGTTCCACCGAGGCTCAGCAAGGTCACTCCCGCATGCTTCGACGCCGACCGCCGCGACGCTGCTGGGAACGACGACCATCGCGACCACGAAGGGAGAGAGCAGCAACCACATGCCGAGGGCCCCACGGATGCGACGCTTCGACCCCATGGGCGTCGATGTGCAGGCGAGGCCTTTGGACATGACCATCAACGTCGCCTGAGGGGGCGGATGTACCCGCTGGCCTCGTCCCGTCGTTCCTCTTTGCGCAAGATTCGAGGCGCGGGCGGGGCTTTGTGATCGTCGATGCCCATCATCCCGTTGACCTCCACGCGCTCCACGTCGGCGTACGCCTCAGCGCCCTTGGTCGCATCCTCTTCGTCCTCCGTCGGCGTCCTCATGACGAACCAACCGAGGATCAAGGCCGTCATGACCAACGCGAGGAACACCGCTGCGTCTGCCCCGAGGGAGCGGAACCAGGCTGCCCAGTCCTCGCGGGAGAAATCAGAGAGGGAGGGAGGCAGCGTTGCCTCTGGTGCGACCTCAACATCGACATCTCGGCTGTCGCACTGGCCCGTTTTGTCGCACGCCACGATTCGAACCGTGTAGCGGCCGGGCGATTCCCAGAGGCCGAAGGTGCGGAACGAATCCTCCGACAAGGGATCAACCCAGTCGTTGGTGGGATCGCCGTCGTTGTTCTGGTCGGTGTCAAGGTCAAAATCCCATTTTACGGTCACGCCGGACATGATCAGGGTGTCACAATCTTCCATCGAGCCGTCGTTCACGTCGTCGTCCCGGCACAGCGAGCCATCTTCGTCAAATTCTGCCCAAGTGACAATCACGTCGAGGTTCTCCCCAACTCCGGCGATGGCGTCGTCAGGCGTGAGGACGAGGTCGATCGTCGGCGCCGCTTCGACATGAACGGTGAAGCGGGCGCGCGTCACATCGCCGGTCAAGTGGCCGTCTCGGACGGTCAGCGTGACCGAGTAGATGCCGGGCTCTGCGTAAGCGTGCCACGGTGATGCGTCGTGCACCAAAGCGCTTCCATCGCCGAAGTCCCACACGTAATCCACGAGGCCGTTCCAATCCGGCGAGGACGGCTCAAGGGGAACGAGCCGCCCCTCGAAGCGGGCATCACCGTCCCTGGTGCCGTCGGAATCGAAGTACAGCAGGGTTCCGGGGATAGCGTACGTGTCACCGTCGTTGCCAAACGTGCGCCGAAGCACCGTCGTTCCGGCATCGCCGTTGAATGGCGTGGAGACGTCTATGATGCTCCCGTTGAGCCATGCTTCAAGGATGCGAACTTCGATGATGGGCGCGGGATTGATCACGTCGAAACTGACCGTCCGTGGTGCGCTTTCGGTGCCGTCTGCGTCGACGACGACCAAGGTGACCCGATGGGTTCCGGGCGTTGTGAAGGAAAACCGAGGCTGAACCACCTCTTGGAACGTGCCGTCTGGGAAGGACCAATTGAAGGTCAGGTCGCTGACATCACCGACCAGCCCGTCCGGGTCGCTGCTTGAACGGGCATCGAAGATGTAAGGGACATCCGGAAGGATGCTTGTGGAGAGCAGGTCGAGGGAGACCGTCGAGGATGCTTCACGAACGGTGAACGACGCTGTCGGCCGTTGGTTCTCGACAATCACGGCGAGGACCGCCGTCGAGGCACCACCGTCGTCGTCCACAACGTCGACCTGCACAGTGTAGTTCCCGGCGCGTTCCCAAGCCACGGTCGGTTGCGAGGTCCCGGCGGAGACGGTGTTGAAATCGGATTCACGGTCGACCGGGCCCGTCCCGAGATGGACGCCGCCCGGGAACGACCAACTCCACGTTGTGATGGTCCCGTCAAGGTCTTCGAACACCAGCGGCATCACGGTGGGGGTTTGCGTGACGGTACGAATGGGGCCAGCCTCAATCTGGACGGGCAATCGGTTGTTCACGACGACGGTCAGGTTGAGCACCCCGGTGTTCACGCCGTCAAACACCGTGAGCATGAGGTCGAAGGTCTCGTTGGACCCGTCGATGTCCGTCCAGGCGTGGTCCGCGCTATAGAGCCCCAAGCCGCTGTCTTGCGATCCGTCACCCCAGTCCCATGTGAACTCGAGAAGGGGGGTGGGCACGTTGTCGGTGGTCCTTCCAGCAGAGAACAAGATGCGTTGATCCACCATCACGCTGATGCTTGCGCCAAGCACCTGATTGTTGATGGCGAGCACAGGCATGGGTTCGGTATCGTCCACCACGGTGATGTTCATCACGTCCGTGGCCGACCATCGCCCTCCAATGTCCCGGACACGCAGGCTAATGTTGTACTCGCCGAGGAGTTCGTACGCACGGACCGGGGATTTCAGACCGCTCGTTTCGCCGTCCCCGAAGTCCCAAGCGTAGGCCACAGGCGCGTCAAAGTAAGGCAGCGTGTTGTTTTCCAGGGACAAGCCCCATGCATCGAAGCCGTCGCCGGCGAAGGCGACGTCGTTCCACGACAGCGTCCTGTTGGAGGAGATGTTGCCATCGGCAACAGGGGCCATGTTTGACAGGTTGACCACGCCGCTCGTGACCGCATCCACACGGCTACCGAGCACGTCACGCATGGTGAGGTCGAAGCTGTACAACCCGTCCATGTTTGGCGTGAACCAGACAGAAGAGGTGACGGCCTCCCCGCCCCCAGCATCAACCCGCGTGGTGAGGCCGTCCACGACGGCACCCGTACCATCCCGAACGTTCACCTCAACGTCGAGGTCCTCGAAGAAGGCGTTGGAGAGCACATCAAAGTCCACCTGTACGGTATCGGCAAGGCCATCGCCGTCACGGTCCGAGGTGGTGATGTTACCGGTATCGATGGTCGCTGGTGAGGTGATCCGAGCGGCCTCAAGGTCGATGGTCCCGGTTGGATAACTCGGTCCGCAACTGGTGTAATCGCAGTCTGCGGCACTGCTCGCGAGCCAGACGATCACCCATACCTCGTCGGTGAGGTTCCCGAAGCCGGGCACCAGGCCAGTCGCAACCGAGGACGCGAAATTCAGGTCCGTCACCGTCAACAGCCCGTCGGAGGCTGCCCTCGTGACCACCACGCCATCAAAATCATCCCGGTCACCTGTCACACGAAGGGTCAGGGGGGCGGGCGAAGCCGCGCCCGGGGTGAGTTTGAACGAACGGATGCCCCAGCCTTCCATGGTGTGCCCCGTGGTGGAGTACGGTTGCGACCAATCGCTGTTGGTGTCCGCAGGTTGTGCACGGCAGAAGCCCCCGCTCGAACACGCGGGGTTCAAGTCGAGGTTTGAATACCCGTAGACGCCTTGGTCGGAATCCAACGTCACCGCGACAGAAAAGTTCGCGAAGACCTCCTCCATGGTGCGTCCGATCACCCCTGCGTTCCCGTTTGCTGGCGCGGCGGCCAGCTTGGAAATCCCTGCACCGCCGGTGGCGCTGTCCTGCACCAATTGCCGCATCGCAGGGCCACCGCCGAGGTGGTCGACGAGGTACATCATGAGCATGAAACCCGCGCCGTAGTCTGCGTTTCGCTGATTCCACCAGCGTACGGAGAGTTCGCTGGCTTGTGTCCATCCGTTCACGTGCCCGCGAAGCGTGCTGTCCGCGCCGAAGCAGAGGTAGATGGCCACGTCCGCGTTGCCTTCGTCGATGTACAGGTTTTCGTACGGGTCGAGCGCGTTATGGAGCAGGTGTTGGAGTTCGTGCGCGATGATGGAACGGCCCCACGTCAAGGTGATGTCCGCGTAGTCCACGAAGACCATCTCGCCTTGGGACGCGAGGCTCGGAGCAAAGTAGCCGCCAATGTTGTACTGGCCGTCGATGTCGTACACGACGATTTCGACTTGGCAGTTGTTGTCGACGTCCGGCGGTGCGATGCCGCGGCCGTCGCCGTAATCCTTCCCGTAGTACGTGGTCAAGGTGGGATAGATCGTCTGGTCCCACGTCGAGGCGAGGTTCTGCAGCACCGTCGAACTCAGCGTCCGACCCGTCTGAACCAGAAATGCGACGCTGGCCGTGGTCTTCGCGACGGTCACGGAAATGCTTCCTCCCGAGGAAGGGACGTTGAATTGGTCCCCGACCACGTGTTGGGTGCACGCGCGACCGGAGGTGCTTGAGGAAGATTCGACAAGCCCAGGGCGGCCGGCTTCTACCCATTGTTGGCGCAGGAAGGGGGTCGCCGACACCACAGGTTCGGATTCGTCAATGAGCAGGTACGGTCGGGCAAAGTCCCCTGTAAATCCATCAAGGGACGCAGCCTCAACCCACTCGTCGGGCAGGCTTTCCGACGGTTGAGATTCTGAAGGCGGCTCGTTCCCTTCCGCGGGTGAAGCAGCAACGGTCGGCATCACCGTGGTGGAGAGCAGCATGAGCATGGCCAGAGCCAGAGCCTTGTAGGAACAAGTGGAGCAGGATTCAGACATGTCCACAACCACCGAATCGCCACACTGCGACGACATCAAGACCTCCCCGAGTATGGTATTTAAGCGTGGGCAGGCCACGCGTCACGGCATGCTCCGCAGGCTTGTTCCCGTCCTGCTCTTGCTGATGCTTCCACACGTGGGGGCTACAGTTCCAGACAGGGAGACCTTGTGCACGGCTTGGCCAGACCTCGTGAGCGACGGTGATCGCATGAACGAAAGCATTGCTTGGCAGGTCAGCCTTGGCCCGCGGTTGCCGGACAGCGTCGCCTCGAAAGCGTTGCTGGCTTCCGTTGTCGAGAACAACAGTGGCTGGACGTTTCACCATGATGTTCATCCGTTCTTGAACGGCAGCATGACGAACCTCATCGCTCAGTACACGCCTTCGGGCGTTGCAGGAACGGACCACATCATCGCCCTCGGCGCCCACTACGACACGCGAGACCGAGCGGAACGAGAGGCGGAAGAAGCGAACCAAACCCAACCGATTCCCGGTGCGAACGACGGGGCAAGCGGCGTCGCCGTCGTGCTCGAGATGATGCGTCTTGTCCCCGCCATGGACCTCCCCCACCCGGTCATGGTGGTGCTCTTCGATGCCGAAGACCAAGGACCAATGCCGGGCTTGGAAGGGAGCCGTCGATGGGCGGACAACCTCTCGGAGGAGGAGATCGGAAGCATCGACGCCTTCCTGCTGCTCGACATGGTGGGCGACGCGGACCTGAACCTCGCACGGATCACCTCAAACTCGGATTCGGTTGCGGCCCCGATTCCTTCCCTTGCTGAAGCGGTCGGGCTGGTCGCAGGCACCACTGCGTGCGACGGCAGCGACGGCGAAGATGTCTACCAGCACACAACGTCCACCAACATCATCGATGACCACATCAACACCCAAGCCGTCGGCATCCCATCGGCCGTCATCATCGACCACCGGTACGGTGATGGCGCCACGCGCTTGGCCGATGGACACTGGCATACGCTTGGCGACACGCCGGACAAGGTCTCCGCGGAGAGCCTCGCGCACGTCGCGAGGTTGGTGGAACTCGGGCTTCGAACCGGCGCGTGGCAGGCACCCGAGCCGATTGTGGAGGAAAACACGACGACCGACATCAACGACCTGTCCAACGAGGCGGTCGTTGCAGCCCCTTTGCTCGCCCTTG
>Ga0181594_10001053_pt1 | contig 25876 bp, 21 predicted proteins | sample 071ome_18_FD_145603 | JGI IMG/M metagenome (GOLD analysis project Ga0181594, IMG submission 145603) | Coastal salt marsh microbial communities from the Groves Creek Marsh, Skidaway Island, Georgia - 071413BT metaG (spades assembly) | ecosystem: Environmental > Aquatic > Marine > Intertidal zone... | reverse complement strand
CGGGCCCGTCACGGGGCGATCATCGCGGTGGAGCAGGATGTCGGCCTGGGTGAATACGCGGAGACAGGAAGTTCCGTGGATGCGCGGGTCACCGCCGAGATGCTCACGACGATCTTCACGCCGTACTCGCCCCTGCACGATGGTGCCGTACTGGTGGTGGGCGATCAGATCCGAACGGCGGGTGCGATTCTCCCGTTGACACAGTCCACGGTGAAGGATCGGTCGCTCGGGACGCGCCACCGGGCCGCCCTTGGACTCAGCGAAGAGACGGACGCGATCGTGGTCGTGGTGAGTGAGGAGACGTCTCAGGTGTCGGTGGCCCGGCACGGTCGCCTGGAGCGCGACGTCTCTGCGGATCGTCTGCGGACGATTCTCGAGGGAGTGAGCCCGGTTTCCGAGCCTGTCCGGGTATCCGGAACGACGGTAATGAACTCGTCGTGATGCCGTAAAAAAAGATGAAAATGCCTCGTTGACACCTTTCCCCGGGCCCGCCTAGATTGCCGGGTCTTTTTCGGTAACAGGCCCGACCGGCCCGTCGCCGGGGTGCGTGGCACTGGCCAATCAGGAGCGAAGTCTTCGTGGGATCTCAATATCGGCTGCTGACTCTGTTCGCGGACGGCGGGGGAATGATGTACCCGCTGGTGCTCTGCTCGATGATCTCGGTCGGCGTCATGATCGCGAAGTTCTTCACGCTCCACATCGCGCACACGGGCACCAACCGCGTGCTCAGCGAGGTCGACGAACTCGTCCACGCCGGTGATGTCGACGGGGCAATCGAGATCTGCCGCAACACGGCCGGGCCCGCCTCGGCCATTCTGCTGGCGGGCCTTCGTCGCATTCAGGGCAAGAGACTGAACGACGGAGAGCTCGAAAGCGCGATCGCGACGACGGGAACGATTGAGCTGGGCTTTCTCGAGCGTGGCCTGGTCATTCTCGCGACCATCGCGAACGTGGCCCCGCTCATGGGCTTCCTCGGGACGGTGTGGGGAATGATTCAGGCGTTCGCGGCCATCGAGGCCGCGGGTAACGTCGATCCGGCGCTGGTCGCTGGCGGGATCAAGGTGGCTCTGCTCACCACGGCCTCCGGGCTCGTCATCGCCGTCCCTGTGAACATCGCCTATAACTTCTTCGTGACGCGGATCGACCAGCTGATCGGTGACATGGAGTATGGCGCGCAGAAGATCCTGAACCTCGCGTGGGATCTCGAGAAGGACGGCAAGATCGAGATCGTGAAGAAGGCCGACACGCGCTGGCCGGCGGCCGAGACGGCTGCGGCCAAAGCCGCTCAGGCGGCGCCTGCAGCACCCGCTGAAGACACTGCTCCGTCGGACGACGCCGGAGCCTGAGCGGAACCTGACGACCCCAGACACAGTACTTTCCGAAAACCAGAGGCCGGACGGACATGGCGGTTCTGAACAACAAAAAGCAGAAGGTGAGTGACGAGATTCCTACCTCGTCGATGGCGGACATCGCCTTCCTTCTTCTGATCTTCTTCCTGGTCACGACGACCTTCCCCAAGGACAAGGGGCTTGCGGTCGTTCTGCCTGAGCCGGGTGAGGAAGCTCAGGTTAGCCAGAAGAACATTCTTCACCTGATCGTGCAGCCGAACGGCATCGTCGAGGTAAAGCGCGGCGAGAGCCAGCAGGTGCAGCAGATGCGCCCGCGCGAGATCGAGGGCCTGTGGCGGCAGGAAGTCAGCCAGAACCCGAATCTGATCGCTGCGGTGAAGACGCATCCCGAGGCGCCCTATCGCCACATGATCGACGTGCTTGACGGACTTCATTCCGCCAACGCCGAGCGTATCTCCCTTCAGATCCTGGAGAACTAGACCATGTCCGTGAAGGGTGGCGGTTTTCAGAAGAGTTCGAAGGCATCCGACGAGATCCCTTCGTCATCGCTTGCAGACATTGCGTTCCTGCTTCTGATCTTCTTCATGGTCACGACGGTCTTCCAGGCCGACCGTGATCGCCCGATCACCTGGCCCGAGGCCGAGGCGGCGGAGAAGATCGACGAGAAGCAGAAGAACATTTTGAACATCTGGATGGAGAACGACGGCTCGGTCTACATGAACGACCAGCCGTATCAGATGCAGGACGTCTCGGTGGTCGTGGCGCCGCTGTATGCGGCTTCCGACCGGGCTCTGGTCATTTCGATTCGAGGTGACCGGGATGTACCGTACCTGTACATGGATCAGATCCAGAAGGAGCTGACCGAGGCCGGTGTTGTTCGCGTGGTGTTCGCCGCGCAGCTTGAACAGAGCATGCAGAGGGAGAGACGATGACAGCCGAAGCCGTTCCCGCAGCAGTCGCGGAGACCGCCAACGAGCGCCTCAAGAGGACGTTCAGTACGTGGTTCTGGGGCTCGATGATCGTGGCAACGTTCATCCACGGAGGTACCTTTGCGTTCTGGCCGGAGCTGACCGCCGAGGACATCTCGTTCGAAACGGAGGAGATCGAGGCGATCGAACTCCCGCCCGAGATCGAGATTCCGCCGCCGCCGCAGGCGATTTCCCGCCCGGCGACGCCGGTGATGGCCACGGCCGACATCGACGAGGACATCACGATTGCCCCGACGACGTTCGAAGAGAACCCGGTCGAGGATCTGCCGCCGCCGCCGGAAGAAGAAGCGGTCGACATCTCGGCAGCGCCGACCTTCACGCCGTTTACCGTGGCCCCCTCGATTCTGAATCGCGCAGAAGTGGTGCGGGCGATGGAGCGGGAGTATCCGCCCCTCCTCCGTGATGCGGGCATTGGTGGCCGTGCGGTCGTCTTCTTCTTCATCGATGAAGACGGCGCGGTGCAGGACTTCCGGATTTCCGAGAGCTCTGGTCACCAGGCACTCGACGATGCCGCCCTGGCGGTCGCCGATGTATATCGCTTTTCCGCGGCCCTGAACCGGGACAAGAAGGTTCCGGTGTGGGTCCAGTTCCCGATTACCTTCCAGGTTCGTTAGACCGGAGCCTGACAGGATCCCTGGGACCCCGCCGGTGCTCCGGCGGGGTCCCTTCTTTTTTGTGCGTTCGTCATGTCGCCATCGCTGCTCACCACGTATTCCGACCGACTCAGGGAGACGCTTCCGCACGTGCGCGAGCAGATCGCGAGCGCGGAGTTCTCCGCGGGACGCGCTGAAGGTTCGGTGCGACTCATCGCGGTCACGAAATCGCACCCGTTCGAGTGCGTGGAGGCCGCCCTGGAGGCGGGGCTCAGGGACCTCGGGGAGAACCGCGTCGAGGAACTGGAGGCCAAGGTCGAGCACTTCGGAGCAGATGCCGCGACGTGGCACATGATCGGCCATCTGCAGAGCCGGAAAGCCCAGCGGGCCGTTCTGGTCGCCGACATGGTACACTCAGTCGACTCGCTCAAGCTGGCTCGACGGATGTCGAGTGGGCTGAGTGAGGACCGAGGGGTTGTGGAAGTGCTCGCTCAGGTGAATACCTCCGGAGAGGAATCGAAGAGCGGCTTTTCGGTGGCTTCCGCATTGGACGAGATCGCCGAGATGTCGGAGCTGCCGGGACTCCGCGTGAAAGGACTGATGACGATGGCGCCATTCGTCGAAGACGAGGTGGTGCTCACGACCGCATTCGCATCCCTGCGGCGGCTCTCGGAGTCGCTCATATCGACAGTCGACGGCATCGGCCCGGAGCTTTCGATGGGGATGACCAACGATCTCGACATAGCGATCAGGGAAGGAAGCACCATGGTACGGATTGGTACCGCCCTCTTTGGACCCAGGACGGGATACACGACATGATCGACATGACTCCGCTCGACGTCCGCAACAAGCGGGGAGACTTCAAGAGGATCATGCGGGGCTATGACCCCCAGGAGGTCGACATCTTCCTGGAGCTCGTCGCCGAGCGACTCGAGGCGCTGGTTCGTGAGACGATCCAGCTTCGGGAGCGCACGCAGACGCTGCAGGGTCAGGTGGACGCGCAGACCGGCCGGGAGCAGGCCGTGCAGGATGCGCTGGTCACCGCTCAGGAGTTGCGGGCGGAGATGCAGAACCAGGCCCAGCGCGAGGCTGAGCACCTCGTGAAAGAGGCCCAGGTGGAGGCGCGGCAGATCCTGGCCGCGGCCGACACGGAGGCGCGGGGCAGGCTTCGCGGGATCGAGCGCCGACTCGACCAGGGCCAGCACGTGCTCGACGAGCTGGAGCGGCGGCGGTCCCGCTTCCTCAAGGAGTTCAGGAGCCTGCTCGAGCGAGAGATGGATGTCGTATCGGTCGAGGAAGGTCGAGCGCCGCTCGAGGACCGGGCGATCGACCTCGATCTGGGGGTTTTTCGTGAGCCTGGATCCACAGGCGACACGGCGTCGAGTGAGGCCGCCTCCGGAGACTCGAGCGATCTGGACAGCGCAGTCGGTGAGGAGGGGGTCGATCCCGCACCGCCGTCCACCCTCGAGATGGAGCTTATGGCCGGGGCCGAGCATGCTGGAAGCCAGGCCGCGGCCCAGGCTGATGCGGCGTCCACGGGTGACGTGCCCGATCTCGAGACGGTGCTGGCCGAGTCAGAGGTGGAAGAAGTTCGACCACCCTCGGACGACGAGATCGCTCCGCCACCGGCGCAGGCGACCCCGCGCCAGGATCCGCTGACGTTTGACGCGAACGAAGACGACGCGAAGCGCTGAGCCCTTCGATATGAGCATGGACCTTTACGCTCGCGCGCTGACGACCGCCGAGTCGATCCGCGCCCGAACCGAACAGTCACCGCGTGTGGCGATCGTGCTCGGAACAGGGCTCGGCGCACTCACCGACGTGATCGACGTACACGCGACGATTCCGTACGAGGAACTCGAGGGGTTCCCGGAACCGACCGTCGAAACCCATTCAGGCCGGCTCGTGCTGGGTACGCTCGGCGGCACGCCGGTTGTCGCCATGCAGGGGCGGTTCCATCGGTATGAGGGCTATTCACTCCAGGAGATCACCTTCCCGATTCGCGTACTCAGGCTGCTGGGCGCGGACACTCTGGTCGTGTCGAACGTATCGGGAGGAATGAACCCCCTGTGGGGCGTGGGAGAACTCGTGCTCCTCGACGACCACATCAATCTGCTGGGTGACAGCCCGCTGATCGGGCCGAATGACGACCGTTTCGGGCCACGCTTTCCGGACATGTCCGAGCCGTACGACCGGGCACTCCAGGAGCTTGCCTCGACCGCGGCGCTGGATCTCGGGATCCGGCTCAATCGAGGCGTCTACGTTGCCGTACCCGGTCCCCAGCTCGAAACGCGTGCCGAGTACCGCATGCTGCGACGCATGGGGGCCGATGTGGTCGGCATGTCCACGGTGCCCGAAGTGATCGTGGCTCGACACATGGACATGCGGGTTCTCGGTGTGAGCATCATCACGGACGCGTGCCTGCCGGATGCGCTCGAACCCGTCGACGTGTCACGAATTATCGCGGCGGCCGGCGCCGCCGAACCGCACCTGACTCGCCTCATCGAGCGGGTGGTCGGGCAGATCTGATGGCGACGCCGGTCGGCGTCGCACCCCCGGACGACATCACGAATCCACGCTGCTGATATGAGCTACCCTGAGCTTCCCGGAACCCTGCTGGCCGTTGAAGAGGACACCCTTCAGCGATGGCGGGACGAAGACCTTTTTCGCCGGACCCTCGACGCGAACGCCGAAGGAGAACGGTTCGTCTTTTACGAGGGCCCGCCGACGGCGAACGGCCGTCCCGGTCTCCATCACATTCTGAGCCGCACCATCAAGGATCTGGTGTGCCGGCACCGTGCCATGCTGGGCCACAGCGTGACACGCATCGCCGGTTGGGACACGCACGGCCTGCCGGTGGAGATCGAAGCCGAAAAGAAGCTCGGGATCAGCGGCAAACCCGAGATCGAGGCGCTCGGCATCGCCGAGTTCAACCAGGCGTGCAAGGACTCCGTCTTCACCTACAAGGAAGAGTGGGAGGAGCTGAGCGAACGGATCGGTTACTGGCTCGAGTACTGGCGCCCTTACGTGACCTTTCACACGCCGTACATCGAGTCGGTGTGGGCGATCCTCAAGACGTTCGCCGACAGGGGGCTCCTGTACCGAGGCCACAAGAGCGTTCCCTACTGCCCGCGTTGCGGGACGGCGCTCTCATCGCATGAGGTCGCGCAGGGGTACAGGGATGTCGAAGACCCGTCGCTCACTTTCGTCGCGGAAGTCCTCGACGCGGAGGGTAACCCCGACCCTGACGGACGGGCGATTCTGGCGTGGACGACGACTCCGTGGACGGTCCCGTCGAACACGGGTCTCGCCGTCCACCCCGAGCTGACGTATGCAGAGGTCGAGGGGGATGGGCGCCGGTACATCGTAGCCGAGGCCCGGGTCGAGGCCCTGTTCGGTGAGGAGGCCGTCGTCGGCCGTACCTATGCGGGCAGCGAGCTGGTCGGATGGCGGTATCGCCGTCCGCTGGATCTCGTCCAGGCGCCCGAAGAGCGTGGCAACGGCTGGAGCGTCGTGGCGGAGGAATTCGTCAGTGCGGACGACGGCACGGGCATCGTGCACATGGCGCCGGCGTTCGGTGCGGACGACTACGCCGCGGGGCAGCGTCACGACCTTCCTATGCTGAACCCGATCGACAGTCGTGGTTGTTTCGATCCCGAGGTCGGCCTGGTCGGGGGTCAGTTTGTGAAGGACGCCGACTCCATCCTGGTGGAGGAGCTCCGCAACCGGAACTTGCTCTTCGACGCCGCCACGATCGTGCACAGTTATCCGCACTGCTGGCGCTGCGGGTCTCCGCTGCTGTACGTCGCGATCGACTCGTGGTTTGCCGCCACGTCGACCCTCAAGGACGAACTGCTCGCCAACAACGACCAGATTCAGTGGCACCCGCCGGAGGTTGGTGAGAAGCGCTTCGGGGAATGGTTGCGCGGAAACATCGATTGGGCGCTCTCACGAGACCGCTACTGGGGCACACCTCTTCCGGTCTGGGTCTGTGACGCAGAGCCGGATCACATGCACTGGATTGGGTCGCTTGAGGAATTGGCCGGGAAGGCCGGCCCTCTCGGGGACGACTTCGATCCTCACCGCCCGTTCATCGACGAGCTGACGTGGGGGTGCGACCGATGCGAGGGCACCATGCGGCGGTCTCCGGAAGTCATCGACGTCTGGTTCGACTCCGGTGCGATGCCGTACGCACAGTGGCACTACCCCTTCGAGCACGAAGAGGAGTTCGAGCATCACTTCCCGGCGGACTTCATCTGCGAGGGGCTCGATCAGACCCGCGGCTGGTTCTACTCGCTGCTCGCCATCTCGACGATGCTCGGACGGGGGCCGTCCTTCAAAAACTGTCTGGTGAACGACCTGGTCCTCGACGCTCAGGGTCAGAAGATGTCGAAGTCCAAGGGCAACACCGTCGACCCGTGGGACGCCGTCGGAGATCATGGCGCCGACGCGGTACGCTGGTACTTCATCACGTCGTCGAATCCGTGGCTACCGAAGCGCTACGATCCGGAGGGGGTGAAGGAGTCAGCGCGAAAGTTCTTCGACACGCTCTTCAACACCTACAAGTTCTTCGCGTTGTACGCGCGTGTGGAGTCGTGGTCGCCGTCCGGGGACGACCCGCAGCCGTCCGACCGTCCGATCCTCGATCGGTGGCTCCTCGCTCGGCTGGATTCCGTCGTACGCGAGGTGGGTGACGAACTGAACGCGTATCAGCTCACGAAGGCGTACCGTGTCCTCGGTGACTTCGTGGTTGAAGATCTCTCGAACTGGTATGTCCGGCGGAACCGGTCGCGGTTCTGGAACTCGGACGATGCCGAGGACCAGCGCGCCGCCTTCCGGACTCTCTACGACGCGCTGCGCACCGTCTGCCTGCTGGCGGCCCCATGTGTGCCGTTCGCGGCCGACTGGGTCCACCGTGCGCTTGCGGGCAAGAGTGTGCACCTGGAGCGCTTTCCGTCCGCGATGTCGGAGGAGGAGCGGGCGAACGTGGTGGCGGGCTCGGATCTGGAAGAGGATATGGAGGCAGTACGCGCCCTCGTCTCGCTTGGCCGGGCCGCTCGCGAAGACGTGAAGATCCGGGTGCGGCAGCCGCTCCGCGGCGTTCGTGCAGTCCTCCCTGGCGGGCGCGACCTCTCGGGTGAGATGCTCGACGTCGTTCGCGATGAGCTGAACGTCAAGGAGGTGGGGTTCCTGTCGTCGGTCGACGGCATCGCGACGTTGACCGCACGCCCGAACTACCGCTCGCTCGGTGGACGTTTCGGAAAGCAGACCAACGACGCGGCCAACGCCATCCGCGCGCTCGATCAGGCGGCGCTGGCTTCATGGCAGGCCGGAGACGGAGTGACGATCCGGGTCGACGGCACCGACGTCGCGCTGGAGAATGAGGACCTGGAAGTCGTTCAGGAAGCGGCCGGGAACCTGGTCGTGAAGGGCGAGGGCGCCTACACCGTGGCCCTTGATCCCGAACTCGATGACGAGCTTCGCGCCGAGGGGGTCGCGCGTGAGCTGGTCAACCGGATTCAGAGACTTCGGAAGGATGCGGGACTGGAGATCACGGATCGGATCGACCTCGTGATCGCAGGGCCCGAGTCGATTCGTGAGGCCGCCTTCGCTCATGAGGCCTTCATCGGGGGCGAGACGCTCGCGGCGCGCGTACAGGTCCAGGATGCGGTCGCCCAGGGGGATCTCCCTCACGTCCGCTCCGTGGACATCGACGGTACGGAGGCGTGGATCGGATTGGAGGGTTCCGCCGGTTGATCCCGTCGAGCGGAGGCATTGGACCGGTGCGCAAGTCGTGACGCATCGACACTCGCTGACGGTGCAGCCGGGGGAGACGGGGCGGCTCGATCGCTTCGTCTCCGACCGGCTCGAGCTTTCTCGCACCCGGGTGCAGAAGCTGCTCGCGGAGGGTCACATCACGCTCGACGGCCGCCGACCCCGTAAGTCGGAGTCGGTCGAGCCGGGAAGCGTCGTCGAAGTCGAGGTCCCGGAAGCGGAGCCGGTCGACATCGTGGCCGAGGACCTTCCGGTGGTCGTCGTCTACGAGGACGACGATCTGCTCGTGGTCGACAAGGAGGCGGGGATGGTTGTCCATCCCGCCCCCGGGCACTACTCGGGCACGCTCGTTAACGCACTGCTCTGGCACGCTCCCGACATCGAGGGTGTGGGAGGCCGGGCGCGCCCGGGTATCGTGCACCGGCTCGATCGTGACACGTCGGGGCTACTGGTGGTCGCCAAGACCGATGCCAGCCACCGGTCGCTGTCCGACGCCATCAAGGCGCGACGCGTGAAGCGGTTCTACCTCGCTGCGGCATGGGGGCACGTCTCCGAGTCTCCGCTCGTGGTCGAGGCCCCGATCGGACGGGATCCGAAGGATCGAAAGCGAATGGCGATCGTCGAGGATGGGCGAGATGCCACCACGCGGTTCGAGGTCCGCGAACGCTGGCTGAGAGCGGACCTGCTTCATGTAGCGCTGAAGACCGGCCGAACGCACCAGATCCGGGTGCATCTGGAGCACATCGGGCACCCCGTCATCGGTGACGCCACGTACGGACTCGGCTGGGAGCGGGGCCTCGGTGGGCCGACGCGTCGGTGGGTCGACGAACTGGCCCGTCGAGTCAAACGACAGTTTCTTCACGCCGCGGAGCTACGATTCCACCATCCTTCGACTGGCGAAGAGATGGTCTTCGAGTCGCCACTCCCGGATGATCTGGCAGCGATTGCGGAATGGGCCCGATCCGAGTGAAACGGCCCTTTTTAATTCAGCCCGGGAATCCGATAATTAACGGCTCCACGGCGCACTTCATCGAAGTCCCGACGCCCGTGTACGCCCAACCGCTCTGATGTCCGAACTCGACCCGAAACTCACGTTCGACTCGTTCGTGGTCGGCCCCGCCAGTCGCCTGGCGTCGGCCGCGGCTCGGCGTGCGGCGGAGTCGCCGGGTACCAGCTACAACCCTCTGTTCCTCTACTCGGCGCCCGGGCTGGGCAAGACGCATCTGCTGACGGCCATCGCGCACAAGGCGAAGGGCAATGGGGCGGTGGCGAAGGTCGAGTACATGGCGCTCGAGGAATACCTCGACAAGCTGGAAGGAACCCTCTCCGCCGGTGACGCCGAAAAGGACATCTACGGAGATCTGGACATCCTGCTGCTCGATGACGTCCAGTTCCTGACGGGTCAGCCCGAGGCTCAGGAGATGCTCCTCAAGACGCTGGACCACCTCACGGCGTCCGGGGGGCAGATCGTACTGGCCAGTGACCGCCCGCCCGCAGACATCAACGGTCTCGATGCGCGCCTCCTGTCGCGTTTCTCGGGTGGACTCATCGTTGACCTCGGACCGCCCGAGTTCGAGACCCGGGTCGCGATCATCCAGAAGAAGGCGAAGGATCGGGAGCAGACGCTCGAGAGCGGGGTCGCCGAGGCGGTCGCGAGGGCGCCCCTCAAGAATGTCCGCGAACTCGGTGGCATCCTGAACAAGATCTTCGCCACCCAGGACCTCGAAGAGCGACGTGTCACCGTCCATGAGGTCGCTGGACTTCTGGAGGAGCAGAACAAGGCAGCGGCGCTTACCACCGGCTCCGACGAGTTCGGTGCGTTCCTCAGTGATCTGACGTCGACGGTGGAGCACGCCGTCGAGGCGGTGGAGGAGCCGTGGCGAAAGTCCGTTCGCTCAGCGGTTGAAACGGCTGACCGGCAGGGGGTCACGACGGCACGTCTCGACAGCCTGCTCGACGAGGTGAAGGAGCCGAAGGGCTGGGAACAGGCGATCGAACGCTTCAAGAGCGACATCCATCGGCTGCACGAAATCGATCGAGAGCTGCAGCGCCTCGGAAATCCGTGGCCGGAGGCCGCCCAGGGGGTGCTCGAAGACCCGGATCGCCTCGAGGAGGCTGAGGCGCTTCTGACGTCGGTTCGTGAGCGGCAACGGCCGTTCCCCACGATCAATGACGGACCGCAGCTGCACGATCTGGACGGTTTCGAGAGCATCGCCATCAAGGCCGCGGCTCAGCTCGTCGGGGCGGATAAGCCCAAGTACAACCCTCTGTACATCTGGTCTCAGGATGAAAGCGTTTCGAAGACGCTCCTGGGCGCGGTGGGGCGCACCTACACCGAGTCGTATCCGGACCTCAAGATGGCTGTCGGCTCCGTGGCGAGTTTCTCTGCGGACTTCATCCGTGCCCTGGGTGAGGGCGTCGCGGGAGCATGGCGGGAACGCTGGTGGACGGCCGACCTGCTTCTCGTTCACGGGATCCAGGATCTCGTGGATACCGAGCGTGCGCAGGACGAGTTCTTCCATCTCTTCGAGGCGCTCCGCCGCCGGGGTGCGCGCATGATGTTCGTGGCGGACCGCGCTCCGTCCGGAATCGAGTCGATCGACGATCGACTCCGCTCGCGCTTCGAAGGTGGGCTTGTACTCGAGCTTTCGACCGGCCCGGCCGGGGCATTCGAACTCATCGAGTCGGCCGAATCGATCGAGGCGGGCGACGACTCGATCTACGTGCCGGATCTGGAGGATGCCGAAGGGGGGGCGGACGCGGGCAAGCCTCAACCGGTTCCAATCGAAGCCACGCAGAAGGGTGGAGCGTGGTTCCCGGGACCGGAGAGTGCGGTGATCCACTGGCCGCGGTTCGAGGCGCTCCTGATCGAGGAGCTTGACTGATGGCGATCGAAGGCGCGCTTCAGGATGTCAGCCTGGCGGACATCTGCCAGCTCCTCGGGATGGGGATGAAGACCGGCTGCCTGAGTCTGACCGACCGGTCGAATTTCGGGTACATCTACTTCGAGAAGGGTCGTGTCATCCATGCGTCGGTCCTGAACCGGCGTGACCGACTCGGCGAGTTGCTCGTCAGAAACCACGTCATCACGCGCAAGGCACTCTCCGAGGCGATGGCCGCGCAGCAGGACGACAAGAACAGACGACTTGGTGAGATCCTCGTCGAGCGCGAGGCGATCAGCGAGGAGGAACTCCAGAAGTACATCCAGATGCAGATCGAGGAGGCGGTGTACCACCTCTTCGCTTGGACGCAGGGCTCGTTCCACTTCGATACCGACCAGATGCCGGAGGAAGACGGCTTCTATCTGGTCAACATCCCGCCCGAGGCGCTTCTCATGGAGGGGGCTCGGCGCGTGGACGAGTGGAGCCTCGTCGAGAAGAAGATTCCGTCCTTCGACATCGTTTTTCAGCTGGACAAGCACCCCGACGACTCGGACGAAGACGTCGAACTGACCAAGGACCAGCGCAAGGTTCTGCCCTTCATTGACGGGGTGCGCACGGTCACCGAGATCATGGACGAGGCTGGACTGGTCGAGTTCGAGACCGGAAAGGCATTGTATGGGCTGATCTCGGCCGGTTTCGTTTCGCGTGCGGGTGAGCGTTCCACGTCGGAGGAGACGGGCGGTGACGAAGCGCTTCAGCAACACCTGAACGTCGGGGTCGCGTTCTATCGTTCGGGCATGATGGAAGACGCGGGCCGGGAGTTCGAGGAGGCGCTCGGGATCGAGCCGACCCAGGCTCGCGCGAATTTCATGATGGGTCTCATCGCGTTCCGGCGCGGCCGCCTCGAGGAGGCGCTCAATTACTTCGGATCGATGCCACCCGGTGCTGGCAACAACTACTCGGTCTATCGAAACACGGCCCTCATTCTCGAGACACTAGGGCGATACGACGAAGCCCTGCAGGTCCTCGACGGGGCCCTGGTCTCCAAGCCGACCGACGCCAACGTGCACCTCGCGAGGGGGATCATCCACCTCAAGCGGGGTGACGTTCCGGCATCTCTCGATGCCCTCCGCCTGTACCGAACGTCGCCGGACCTGAAGCGACCGTCCCCGCAGTACTACGCGTACACGGTGCTCGCGTCAGCCGCCGGTGGGGATCTCGAGTACGCCGTTGCGGTAGGTCGTGAGGGACTCGGACACTATCCCGACTCGGGGCCGATCCTGGTGAACCTTGGACAGGTTCTCGAGCGGCGCGGCGAGATGGAGGCCGCGGCCGCGTTGTACAAGCGGGCCACGCAATCGAACCCCCCGCTCCCTCAGGCGCACAAGAACCTCGGCGATCAGGCATGGGCTCACGGCGACTCGGAAGGAGCACGGACGCAGTACGAGAAGGCCGTGAAGCTTTCGCCGCGCCTCGGCGACGACGTGTATCTGCGTCTCGGCACCCTCGCATACAAGAGCAACGACCGCGACGTGGCGCTGCTTCTATGGCGACGGGCTCTCGATCTGAATCCGGCAAACGAGGCCGTTCAGGCCAACCTGGAGATGCTGTCGTCGGAGTAGGGCGCCGGCCTTCCGGTCGAGTGTGCCGTCACGCGGTCCGCGCGATGATCGTGCTCGCCCTCATCACGAGCGGCATGAAGGGACGTGCGGCGGCTCAGGTGGCAGGGCCACCCCTCCCCGATACCCTGGACGGAGTGGAGTACGTCGCGACCCGGTCCCAGCGCGCGATGATCCATCATACGGAAGCCGATCGGCGGGTTGCGGAGCGTGTGGGGGAACTCATCGACGCATTCGCGCCGCTGCCGGGCCTGCCACCGGATATGCCCGAAGACGCGCACGTCGTGCTCGCCCACTCCCCGGACGCGTTCGATCAGATGACGGGTGGTGTCGTGCCGGAGTGGCGCGCGGGTGTGGCCATCCCGGCGTGGAATACGCTCGTCATGCCGACGGGAGAGGGTGTGCGGGTCGTGGATGGCGAGGGGCTTCGGACGCTGCGTCATGAATGGGCCCATCTCGGGCTGTCGGGCTACCTCGGTGATCTCCGTATCCCCCGGTGGTTCAACGAAGGGTATGCGCAGTGGGCCTCCGGGGGCTTCGATGCGGCAGGAGCGTGGCGACTCCGGCTCCTGATCGCGCTCAGGCGGGCCCCGGAAATGGAGGACCTCACTCTGCGCTGGCCGACCGATCGGGAGGAGGCTCGTACCGCATACCTGCTCGCGGCGAGCGCGGTGACCTACGTGCTGGAGGCCGGTGGCGAGGCGGGACTCGCCATGTTCCTGGGGCGCTGGAGGGCGGATCGATCGTTCGACGACGCGTTCCGCGAGACCTTCGGTGTGACGATGGGGCAGTTCGAAGAGGATTGGAGGCGGCACGTCCGTCAACGATACGGCTGGCTCTTCGTCCTCAGTCACTCCGCCGTGTTCTGGCTTCTCCTGGCACTGGTCTTGCTCTTCATGGTTCGCGGGCGACAGACGCGGAATCGGGAGAAGATGGCGAGGTTGAGAGCGGGCGAGCTTCCCGATGCGCCGGCCTGGTGGGATCCAGACTCCGTGGAGCCGGTAGGAGAAGAGACATGACCGAACAGACGAACACCCGGATCATGGTCGTCGACGACGACACGGACGGCCTCGAGGTCCTCGAAACGCGGCTGACGCACGCCGGATACGAGGTCGAGGCGGTAGACAGCGCGGAAAAGGCGCTCGCGCGGGTCGCGGCATTCGATCCGGGCATGATCGTGACCGATGTTCGCATGTCCGGAATGACCGGACTCGAGCTCCTCGACAGGATTCGCGCGTCGATGGAGGGCGTGGAGGTCGTCGTCATGACGGCTCACGACGACATGGAGACTGCGGTCTCTGCGATGAAGTCGGGAGCATTCGACTTCCTCGTGAAGCCGGTCGACCCCAAGGCGGTACAGGCACTGGCGGATCGGTGCTTCCGAGAACGCGAACTTGTCGAGGGGACGGACGCGCCCGAGGCCGTCGCCGCGCTGCCGCGGAGCAGGCTGGTCGGGCGGGATCCCCGCATGATCGACATCTACAAGACGATCGGCGTGCTTGCCGCGAATCGAGCGACGGTGCTCATCCGGGGGGAGACCGGGACCGGAAAAGAGGTGATCGCGCGCGGAATCCACGAGAATTCAGAGGCTTCCGCCGAGCCATTCATCGCGGTCAACTGCACGGCCCTGACTGACACGCTCCTCGAGTCGGAGCTTTTCGGTCACGTGAAGGGTGCGTTCACGGGCGCGACTGGCAGCCGCAAGGGGTACTTCGAGCTGGCGGGGAAGGGGACGATCTTCCTCGACGAGATCGGTGATACGAGCCCGGATTTTCAGACCAAGCTCCTGCGTGTGCTGCAGGAACGCCGCTTCTACCCGGTCGGGGGAGAGGAGCCGAGGGCGACTCGCGCGCGCGTCATCGCTGCGACGCACCAGCCTGTCGAGCGTCTCATCGAGAAGGGCCGGTTCCGCGAGGATCTCTTTTTCCGCCTGAAAGTCGTCGAGATCGATGTGCCGCCTCTCCGCGAGCGGCCAGGGGACATCGAACTGGTGGCCACTGCTCTGCTGGGGCGGATACGCGAAGAGACCGGCCGTGATGTGCGGCGGATCTCGGACGAGGCGCTGACGCATCTGCAACGGCATCCGTGGCCCGGCAATGTGCGTGAGCTGGAGAACGCGCTGATGCGCGCGGCAATCGTGGCCCGAGGCACCGTCATCGGCGCCGATCATCTGATCCTGGAAGGCCGGGCCTCCGGGGGCGAAGACCTCACATTGCGCCAGGCGGTCCGGCGGCACGTCCGGCTGGTTCTGGGTCGGGTCGACGGTGACGAGGCATCTGCAGCCGAGCTTCTCGGCATCTCCACCGAGGAACTGACCTCTCATCTGGCCGATTGACCTGCTCGACCGCCCTGTCTAGCATCCTGCCATGTCGAAGAAATCATCGAAGGAATCACCCGGCGCGCTGCACTTCACGAAAGTGAACGCGCTCCTGGGCGCTGGTGGCATTGTCGCACTGACGGCGGGTTACTGGCTTCTGGCCCAGGGCTCGATCACGGCCGCTCCGATGCTTCTGGTGCTCGGATACGTCGTCCTTCTACCCATGGCGATCATCCGCTGACCTCGGAACGCCGCTGATCTCAGGATCCTGCTGATGGCTCGCACGGCCCTTTCCAGCCCGACCGCGTCGGCGATCGGCCCCTACTCCCACGCAATCGACGACGGCACACATGTGTTCTGCTCCGGGCAGACGCCGATCGACCCGGACACCGGAGCGCTGCGTGAGGGTGGTGTCGGCGATCAGACCCACCAGTGTTTTGACAACCTCTTCGCGGTTCTGGCGGATGGTGGACTCGGCCCTGAGGACGTGGTCAAGGTGAACGTCTACCTCACCGACATGAACGACTTTGGCGAGATGAACGACGCGTACGCCACACGCTTCAACGCGCCCCCGCCGGCCCGGACCACGGTCGGGGTTGCCGCGCTTCCTATGAATGCGCGAGTGGAGATCGAACTCGTCGCGAAGAAGCCCTAGAGCCTCAGCACCGCCTGGGCGGCCGCCAGACGTGCGACCGGTATTCTGAAGGGCGAGCACGAGACGTAGTCGAGTCCGAGCCGTTCACAGAGCGCGATGCTCGCGGGGTCGCCTCCGTGCTCTCCGCAGATACCGACCTCGAGATCGGGCCGGGTCGACCGTCCGCGCTCGGTGGCGATCGCCATCAACTCCCCCACGCCTTCCGGGTCGATCGTCTCGAACGGGTTGGTCGAGAGGATGCCGTCTCTGAGATACTGGACGAGGAAGCCCTGCTCGGCATCGTCACGTGAGATTCCGAAGGTGGTCTGCGTGAGGTCGTTGGTACCGAACGAGAAGAACTCGGCGATACCCGCGATCTCGGCGGCGGTAAGCGCGGCACGAGGAATCTCGATCATGGTACCGAAGAGGTAGTCGACGTCGATGCCCCGCTCGTCCATGACCCGTCGAGCCTCCTCGGTGACTGTCGCCTGGACGCTCCGCAGCTCCGCGACGTGGCTGACCAGTGGGATCATCACCTCCGGACGGACGTCGACACCCTCCGCCACGCAGGTACAGGCCGCCTCGAAGATCGCGCACACCTGCATCCGCACGAGGCCGGGCAGGATCATGCCCAGCCGGACGCCCCTCGTCCCCAGCATCGGATTCTCTTCGTGGAGCATCTCCTCGCGATCCAGAAAACGCTGCTTGATCCGGATCTGCGCGAGGGTTTCGTCGATCTCTGCCAGCGACCGGTGATGCTGGATATGCACCTTCAGGTCCGCCAGCTCTCCGACGAGCTCATCATGGTCGGGGAGGAATTCATGGAGCGGTGGATCGATGAGCCTGATGATCACCGGCAGACCGTCCATAGCCCGAAACAGCCCCTCGAAGTCCGCTCTCTGCAGGGGTAGCAGCTGGGCGAGCGCCGCCTCCCGCTCCACTTCGTCAGCGGCCATGATCATCGCCTGGACGAGCGGCAGGCGGTCGGTCTCGAAGAACATGTGCTCGGTTCGGCACAGTCCGATCCCTTCTGCCCCGTTGTGACGGGCCCGCTCCGCGTCGTGCGGGTAGTCGGCGTTCGCGCGGACACCGAGTCGGCGGGTCTCGTCCGCCCAGCTCAGCAGCTTCATCAGCCAGGGGTTTTCGAGGTCGGGTGTGACCGTGTCGAGGCGGCCTGCCCAGATCCGGCCGGTGGAGCCGTCGATGGACAACCAGTCGCCTTCTGCGATCGTTTGATCCCCCACGGTCATCGTCCCTCCGGCCGGGTCGATCTCCAGGTCCGAGGCTCCCACGACCGCGGGGCGTCCGAACTGCCTGGCGACGAGTGCCGCGTGGCTGGTACGCCCACCTCTCGACGTCACGATCCCCCGAGCGGCGAGCATGCCGTGAACGTCGTCCGGCTTGGTATCGGGACGCACGAGCACGACCGCCTGTCCGTCCTTCGCCATTTCCTCGGCCCTGTCGGCGTCGAACACAGCCTGCCCGACCGCGGCCCCGGGCGCGACCGCGATCCCGGTGGCGAGCTCGGCCCCGGCCTCGGCGGACGGATCGAGTCGGGGATGCAGAAAGACTTCGACCTGCTTCGGTGACACGCGCAGCAAAGCGGTCTCACGATCGATGAGGCCCTCCTCCACCATGTCGACCGCGATCCGCACCTCTGCCTCAGCGGTGCGCTTGCCGTCCCGCGTCTGCAGAATCCAGAGCTTGCCACGCTCCACCGTGAACTCGATGTCCTGCATGTTCCGGTGGTGAGTTTCCAGACGCTGCGCGATCTCGCTCAACTCGGTGTGGATCGGCGGCATGCGGTCCGCGAGTACCTCGATCGAGTCGGTGTGCCTCGTGCCCGCGACCACGTCCTCACCTTGGGCCTGCTCGAGGTAGTCACCCTCGAGCCCCGGCTCGCCGGTCGTGCTCGAACGGGACATACAGACACCCGTCGCCGACTCGTCGCCGAGATTACCGAACACCATCGTCTGGACGTTGACCGCGGTACCGAGGCCGTGGTCGATCCCGGCGGCATTTCGGTAATCGATGGCGCGACGACCGTTCCAGGAGCGGAAGACGGCCTCGACCGCTTCGCGAAGCTGCTCTCGGGGATCTTCGGGAACGTCCCGGCCGGCGTGTTCTCGAACGATGGCGTGGTATGTCTCGACCAACGCAATCCACGCATTCGGCGAGAGCTGCCGGTCAGACGACACGCCGGCGTCCGAGCGCGCTGCAGCGATCGCCTCTTCGAAGGCCTCGTCCGGCACCCCGAGCACGACAGCGCCGAACATGTGGAGGAGGCGGCGATACAGGTCGTACGCGAAGCTGGGAGAGGTCCGGGCTGCGAGTGCTTCGGTGATTTCGGCGTTGAGGCCGATGTTGAGGACCGTGTCCATCATCCCCGGCATCGAGAAGCGCGCGCCGGAGCGACAGGACAGCAGAAGAGGCGCGTCGGCGGAGCCGAACCCCTGTCCCGTCTCCACCTCGATCGCAGCCAGGCAGCGTTCGATCGCCGGCCATACGTCAGGGGGTAGCTCGTTACCCGCCGCGAGGTAGGCGTTGCACGCCTCGGTTGTCACGGTGAACCCGGGTGGGACCGGAATCCCCAGACGGGTCATGTCAGCGAGATTGGCTCCCTTTCCGCCCAGGAGGCCCCGAACCTCGCCCCAATCGGTCACCGCCTGTTCGACGGCGTCGAGTTCGGAGAAGAGGTAGACCGATGGTGACACGCTGCATTCCCCCTGCGCGGGTGGGGCCTGTTGTGGTCCTGCTCATGAACATTCTGTCTTGTCCGCGATGGCGCGACTGCGGGGAGAGTTCCGCCACTCGCTGTCGGACGTCTCGATCTTCGTCAGGCGGCGAGCTGCTTCCTCACTCGGGCTGCAATTTCGTCGCCGATGGCGAGTGACGCTGTGGCTGCCGGCGACGGCGCGTTGATCGCGTGCACGGCGCCCTCGTTCTCCGACCAAACGAAGTCGTGGATCAAGTCACCGTCGGCACTCATGGCCTGCGCGCGCACGCCGGCCCCGGCGGGCACCAGGTCGTCGCCCGTGACCTCGGGAACGAGGCGCTGAAGGGCGGCGACGAAGCGGCGACGATCGACGGACTGCCCCAATTCCCGGGCGACCATGTGTGGGTGCCTCGCCATGAATCGCCAGAGCCCGGGAAAAGTCAGGGCTCCTCCCAGGTCGAAGACGTTGATCGTGGCCAGATCGTACCCTTCGCGGGCGAAGGCCAGCACGGCGTTGGGGCCCGCGTCGATCCCGCCGCCGACGCGGCGTGTGAAGTGCACACCGAGGAAGGGGAAGCCGGGCTCGGGGAGGGGATAGATGAGATGGCGCACGAGGTGCTCGCGGTCCGGCCTGAGCCGGTGGTATTCGCCGCGGAACGGCACGATCCGGCAGCCGGGATCGCCGCCTGCCATCGTCACGATCCGGTCCGAGTAAAGCCCCGCACAGTTGACGATGATCCGACTCCCGAAGACCCCTGCAGTCGTGGTGATCTGCCAACGTCCTGTGTGACGTCGCAGAGCGGTCACCTCCGCGCCCGCGGTGATGTCCACGCCCGCCTCGCGCAGGATCCGCTCGAGCACCCGGCATACACCGCCGTAGTCGGCGATCCCCTCTTCCGGAACGAGAATCGCGGCTTCGGCCCGGACGTGAGGTTCGATCTCGCGCGCCTCTTCTCCGGACAACCTCCGCAGGCCCTGCAGGCCGTTGGCCGTGCCGCGATCGAGCATCGTATCCAGGCGGGGTAGATCGGTCCGTGTCCCGGCGACCACGAGCTTTCCACAGATCTCGTGCGCCACCCCGTGTTGCGCGCAGAACTCCGTCATGCGGCGGATCCCCTCTCGCGCGAGGCGCGCCTTGGCCGAGCCCGGACGGTACTGCAAACCTGCGTGAAGGACGCCGCTGTTGTGCGTGCTCTGGTGCTGAGCGAGCGCGGGCTCCTTCTCCACGACGCGGACACGAATGTCGCTGTCGCGTGTCAGGGCAAATGCAGTGGCGAGACCGACGATGCCACCGCCAATGATCGTGACGTCCGTCATGAGACCATGTCGCGGGTGCCGAATCGCGTGACGATACACGTGTAGCGGGCACCGGTTGCACCCGGTCCTGGGTCTCGCTCTCTTGCCTCGGCCCTCGCCGCTCCAGGAAGTCGAACGAGCAACTCGAACAACGTCATGAAGCGGACTCTTCTCTTCGCACTCATTCCGGTCCTCGCCGCCTGTGGTGGGAGTGTCGACGTCGACTTCCAGGTCGACGTCCTGAACGTGGACACGATTCAGGCTCAGGACGCTAGCCAGGTCTTGTGTGACGTGGTCGTCACTGTGACCGCTGTCGGCGACAATGGTGAAATCGGACGCTTCGGCGAGGCCGACTTCACGTTCACGAGCCTGGCCACCGGCGAGACGCTGCGAACCGAATCGGTCAGCTCGGCGTTCGTGTCGACCCAGTTCGATGCCCAGTTTGTCGAGGCGGGCAGCTCCATCCAGTCCCGGGTTCTGCAAAGACCCGCCGAAGAAGGCTTCCAGTGGGACTTCATCTTCTTCTATCGCGACCGGGCAGGGGCGCGCTCCTCCGCAGAAGCGACTGCTCGTTGCGGCTGAACGGCGCCCGCCGTCTCATTCACCTGACTTGCTCGGCCCCCGTTCCTGCCTTTCGCCGCAGGAATACGCAGTTGTGCATCACTCTCCTCTTCCTGAAGCGCATCATGGCACACACGCTCCGTTTCGCTCTCGTTACGTCCCTATTCCTGTTGCCTGCGGGCCTCCTTCTTCCCGCCCCGGTATGGGCGCAGGAGGAGGCATCGAGTGACGAGAAGGCTACGGAGAACCTCCCGCTCGAGCCCGGTCGCACGTTCAGCTACGAGGCGACGCAGGGCACGTGGATGTCGCTCGATGTCAGCCCGGATGGCTCGACCATCGTCTTCGACCTCCTCGGAGACCTGTACACGATTCCCTTCACCGGTGGCGCTGCGACCCGGATCACGTCGGGCATGGCGTACGACGTCCAGCCCCGATTCTCTCCGGATGGTGAGCACATCGCCTTTGTCTCGGATCGAAGTGGTCGAGAGCAGGTGTGGATGCTCGAGCTGGCGTCCGGTGATACCACGCAGATGACTCGGGGGCGAGGCTCCGACGTGCTGTCACCCGAGTGGACGCCCGACGGGGACTACCTGGTCATCCCGAAGTCCGGGAGGCAGAGCAGCGGCCTCTGGCTGGTGCACGCCGATGGTGGGTCCGGCGTACGCATGCACCAGGCCGAGGGCACCTTTATGACCGGGCCCGCGTTCGGTTCCGACGGGCGGTACCTCTGGTTCGCTCAGCGGCAGGGCCGACACCAGTACAACAATCAGCTGCCTACCTATCAGGTCATGCGTTACGACCGTGAACTCGGGATCGCGCAGCGGATGACGAACCGGGTGGGATCCGGCTTTCGGCCGGCCCTCTCACCTGACGGACGCTGGCTCACCTACGGTTCGCGTACGGATGGTGACACGGGGCTGCGCATCCGCGATCTCGTGACTGGCGACGAACGCTGGCTGGCCTACCCGATCCAGCGGGATGAGCAGGAGTCGGTGGCCCCGATGGACGTTCTCCCGGGATACGCGTTCACGCCCGATTCGCGCGAGGTCGTCCTGTCGTACGGGGGCGAGATCTGGCGCGTGCCCGTCGATGGCAGTGGCCAGACACGCGTCGCCTTCGAGGCGTCCGTGGATCTCGACCTCGGCCCGAGACTCGCCTTCGAGTACGAGGTGGAGTCCACCCCGACCTTCATGGCGCGCCAGATCCGGGGCGCCGTTCCCTCTCCGGACGGATCGCAGCTGGCCTTCACTGCGCTGGGTGACCTCTGGGTCATGGACTTCCCCGGCGGGGATCCGGAGAAGATCGTGGATCTGCCGCTCGTCGGCCTTCACAACCCGTCGTGGTCGCCGGATGGCGAGCGTCTGGCGTTCGTGAGCTGGGACGACGAGTCCGGCGGTCACCTCCATGCGGTGGATCCGGATGGCGACGATCTGGAGCAGCTCACCGAGGTGTCCGGGTACTACAGCGAAACCGCATGGTCCGCGGACGGCCGCCGAGTCGTCTCGATCCGGGGAGCAGCTCGCGACGTGCAGGAGACCCTGGGCAGCTTCGGTGGCGGGTTGGGCACGGAGATCATCTGGGTCCCGGCGGAAGGAGGAGCCTACACAGTCGTTGCTCCCCAGGATGGTCGCTCGACGCTTCACTTCGTGCCGGCCTCTCCGGACAGGATCTACGCGACCCACCGTCAGCGCGGTCTGGTGTCGTTCCGTTGGGACGGAACCGACGAACGGGCACACGTCGTGGTGCGGGGCGAGTCTCCACTCGGCGGTGGCGAGGGTGGGACCGCGTCACGCGTGCTGATGGCTCCCCGGGGGGATCTCGCGCTCGCGCAGAGCGGCATGGATCTGTGGGTGGTTACGGTGCCTCGTGTGGGTGGGGACACGCCCACGGTTTCCGTCGGCAGCCCCTCGTTCCCTGCGACCCGATTGACCACGGACGTAGGTGGTGAATTCCCCGCGTGGGAGTCCAACGGACGTCGTGTACGCTGGTCGCTCGGGAATGCCCACTTCGTCTACGACATCGATCGAATGGAGGCTGTCCGGGACTCGATCGAGGCTGTTGAGGAGGCCGAGGCTGCCGCCCGCGAGGACGAGGCCGACGAGGAGCAGGCCGAGGAGCAGGAGGGGGCGGCGGAGGACGAGGACGCCGAAGACGAGGGCTACAGGCCGGAGGAGCATCGCGTCGAGGTCGAATACGCGCGAGACGTCCCGGATGGCACGGTCGTGCTTCGTGGCGCTCGGGCGATCACCATGAACGGAGACGAGGTGATCGAAGACGCCGATATCGTGATCACCGACGACCGGATCGTTGCGGTCGGGGCCCGGGGGAGTGTCTCGATTCCGGGCGGTGCCGACGAGATCGACGTGAGCGGGAAGACGATCGTGCCGGGTTACGTCGATACCCATTACCACACGCAGTGGTTGATGCCCAACGTGCACTCGAATCAGGTCTGGCAGTATCTCGCGTACCTGGCCTTCGGTGTCACGACGACGCAGGACGTGCAGACCGCGAGCACCGACATTCTGACGTACCATGACATGGTCGAGGCGGGCGAGATGGTCGGGCCGCGCATCTACCACACGGGCCCTGGCGTCTTCAGCGGCGAGAACGTCCAGAGCCTCGACGAGGCTCGCGAGGTTCTGGAGCGGTATAAGGACTACTACGGCCTCACGACCTTCAAGATGTACATGTCGGGGGATCGTCAGCAGCGACAGTGGCTGGTTCAGGCTGCGCGCGAGCTCGAGCTCATGCCGACCGTCGAGGGTGGCATCGACTTCAAGCTCAACATGACGCACACGATCGATGGGTATCCCGGCCTCGAGCACTCACTGCCGATCGCTCCGATCTTCGACGATGTCGTTCAGCTATACCGGACGACCCAGACCACGTACACACCCACGCTGCTTGTCGCGTACGGTGGCCCGTGGGCGGAGAATTACTTCTACACGCGCGAGAACATCTTCGAAGACGAACTCCTGGCGGCCTGGACGCCGCACAACGAGCTCGAATCGAAGGCGTCCCGTCGCGTGCGCGCGGCAGGCTGGTTCCGCTGGGAGGAGCACGTCTTCTACAAGCACGCCGTGTTCCTCACGGACCTCATCGAGGCCGGAGGCCGCATCGGGGTCGGAGGCCACGGGCAGTTCCACGGCCTCGGCTGGCACTGGGAGCTCTGGTCGATGGCGTCGGCCGGGATGGACAACCACGATGCGCTGCGAGCGGCGACGCTGCTCGGGGCCGAGGCGATCGGGTTCGGGACCGACCTTGGAAGCATCGAACCCGGGAAGCTGGCCGACCTGGTGATCCTCGACGCGAATCCACTCGAAGACATCCGGAACACGCGGGAGGTCGACCACGTCATGAAGAACGGCCGGCTGTGGGAGGCCCGGACGCTGACGACCGTCTGGCCTGAGCGGATCGAGCTGCGTTCGTTCGGATGGCAGAGTCAGCGGCCGGACGCAGCGGCGGGTATTCCCGGTGGGGTGAACTGGGCTCGCGAGCCTGGACGAGAGTAAGGCACGTTGAGCCAATCCTTCGTTGCACACGCGTTCGAGCAATTCGGATCCTACGCTCTGCACTGGACAGGATCCCGCCAAAGTTTGGTGGTATTCGGTTGAAGTTTTCGGCCCAGATGAGGCGGGATCTGACAGGTCACGATGTATGACATCCACTATCTCGAAAAGGAGCGCCTCGCATGCATCCGGCTGCACGGGCCGGTAAAGGGAGCCGAGGTGCAGCGCGCCGTCACGGAGGCGGCGCTGCAGGCAGGTGGGGCCGTGACCAAGGTCCTGCTCGACTACCGCGAGGTGTCAGCGATGGACTTGACCGAGACCGATGGGGCAATGGCGAGCATCAACTCCGAGAGGCTGCGTGCCACCGGGGTCGACGTCGCCGGGCTCCAGATGTCTTGGGTGACCGACCCGACGAACGCGGCAGTGAATGAGATTCTTTACGAACGGATGAAGCGCACGGCGCCGCACAGGGTCAGGGAGGGGTTCGGCCGGCTCGGGTCAGCCGAACGCAGTTTCGACGAAGCGCTGGCGGCGTTGGACTTTTCGGGCGACTTCTCGCTCCCTTACTGAGGCTGCACAGTTTCGGTGCGACTGTACGCTTGTCCATGGCCCCGGAGGTGAGGGACGGATCGTTCTCGCGCGGCCTCGGGAAGGCTTCGGACGCGGTGCAGTTCCGCGCCCACGCTGCCCGGCTGTTCGAACGCTCCAGCATCATCCCGGCCCGGGAATACATGTATGGCGGTTGGGAAACCCCGGCGCTCGCTGACGTGCCGCCAGACGTGGTCGAGACGGCCGGGCGTGCGGACGGGCGTGCGGACGGTTTCAGCTGCGGTGATAGCAGAGGTACGGAAGTACCTTACCGAGATTGAAGAACAGCTAGTTCGTGCCGACGAGATGCGGCGACGGCTTGAGGCGGTTGAGCAAGCCTTCGGTTCGCACACCAAGCACCTGGACCAGGCTACTCTGCGAGACCTCATGGAAAGGCAGGACCAGTTGCGGCAACAGGCTCGTAGGGCATAGCTCGGCGCTTAGAGCAGCCCTGGCCACCAGTGAGGCCACGATGAGCGCGACCGGCGGTCGGGCGAAGAGGCCCGTGACTCGGTTGTCCTGACTCGAACCTGCGACCGGTGTGCTAGGCGAACTGGCACACCAACATGCACACCAAGCTCTGCGTCCCTGCTGATCCGCATTTGAGCGCAGGTGCGTTGCGACTATGTTTTTCGCGCCATTCAGTCGTTTTCGGACGCTCTGATGGTGATCAGGGCGCTTAGCTCAGTTGGTTAGAGCACCTGCCTTACAAGCAGGGGGTCACTGGTTCGAGTCCAGTAGCGCCCACTACAGGAAGTGATGGCCCCGCTTGAGGTTACGGCCTCGGGCGGGGTTTTGCCGTGTGGTGACTTGAGTGGCTTCCCGGTGTTCGTTCCCGTCTCGTCGTGATTCGCAAAGATGGGTCTTTCTTTGACAGCCTTCATCCCCGTCGGTTAGTTGCAAGCAGTTCACACGCGAACGGTGATCTCATTCGGTATGGTGCGAATCTGTGGTCTTCTCCTCTTGTGCAGCTTCGCCTCTGGGTGCTCGCTGTTGTTCACGCAGCCGCCGCCTCCCCCGGCCGAGCGGTCGGAGGAACCCGATTGCA
>Ga0181594_10001052_pt1 | contig 25881 bp, 26 predicted proteins | sample 071ome_18_FD_145603 | JGI IMG/M metagenome (GOLD analysis project Ga0181594, IMG submission 145603) | Coastal salt marsh microbial communities from the Groves Creek Marsh, Skidaway Island, Georgia - 071413BT metaG (spades assembly) | ecosystem: Environmental > Aquatic > Marine > Intertidal zone... | reverse complement strand
TCGCCATAGACGAAACGGTCGAGCATCACATCGCCGACACACAGCACACGCGCGGTGTCGAGACGCGCCAGCCATTCGATAAGACGGGGTGCGTTGTTCATGGCCCGACTGGATAGCAGATTGGTCGTGGTGCGGTCATCACGCCTTGTCGGATCGCCGGAACAGGAAATCCGCCTGGATGGGCTTGCCGTCGTGCGTGTGGGCGATGTTGTAACGGCCGGACTCCTCGAAGCCGTGGGCTTCGAGGAAGGCGGCGACGTCACCCGCGAGTGCCTGGTTTTCGTAGAGCCGCTCGAAGGAGGCCTCCACATAGACATAGGAGAACTTCGCCAGCAGCGGCGCGGACCCGCGCAGGACTTCCAGTTCGAAGCCCTGGACGTCGATCTTCAGCAGGGCCGGCGCGGTGATGTCCTCTACCGACACGAAGGCATCCAGCGGACCGACCACGACCTCGGCGGTCCCGACCTCTTCCGTCCCTGGGAACAGTTCCGACTGGCGCGCGCCAATGGGCAGGAGCGACGAGCTATCCGCTGCAGCACTCACATGCATGGTGGCCGTACCCTGTTCGGGCGAGATGGCCGCCTCGTGCAGGCGCACGCGCGAATCTCCCGCGAACACCTTGCGGAATTTTTCGGCAGCATCCGGCAGCGGCTCGAAGGCGATGATGTTCGCGCCCGGATGCAGTCCGCGCACCAGCAGTGAGAACTGTCCGACATTCGCGCCGACATCCACGACGCTCGCCAGCGGCAGAGCGGCGATCACGCCGCGGTGTTCGATGGTCGCACCGACCCCGAAACGCAGACCGTGCCGGAAGACCGGGTTGGGCAGCAGCCGCAACGCCTTCACGAACTGGCGCACCCGCCGGGCAAGCATTCCGCTCATGCCTTGGCTCCTTTCCGCGCAGCGAGGCGCCGCACAACTTCCTCCTCGAACCGGGCCAGCACGGATTCACGATCCCAGTTGGCCTCCGCCTCGGCCCGTGCCGCCAGGCCGAGCCGCACCCTCGCATCCGCATCGCGCGCCAGTTCCAGGACGGCCGCGCCGATGGCGTTGCCGTCACCCGGTTCCACAACTGTCCCGCAGCCCGACACAGTTCCGGCGATCTGGGTCCCCGCCGCCGCCGACGCCACCCAGGACGGCCGCTGGACAGCATGCCCCCCAGCTTCGAGGGCATCACCAGATCAGCGGCTTCCGCGCGTTGCGGCAGCAGGTGGATATCCGCCATCGCCAGCAATACGGGCAGTTTCTCCTCCGGCTGGAGCGGCAACAGGGTGAAGGCGTCTTCGCCCAGCCCGTGCGCGCGCACCGCCTGCTCGATCACCTCACGCCCCGCCCCGGCCCCCGCCAGGACGAACCGCACGGGCGGGTCGCCGGGTCCACGATTTTCCGAAACATACTTCGCGGCCGTGGCGATCTGCTCGATCCCCTGCTTCTCGCCGATATTGCCGCTGTAGAGCGCAACCACGGTGTCCGCCCCGATGCCCAGTTCCGCGCGGAAGGCCGCGCCGTCCGCGTCAGGCCGGATGCGCCGGGTATCGACCCAGTTGGGGAACATGGCCGTACGTTCGCGCGGCACGCCCTTGCCTTCCAGCCGGTCCACCATGCGCGGCGAAATGGACGAGACGGCCTGGAAACGCCGCAGCAGGAAACGCTCGCTTCCCCGCGCGGGACCGGACAGGAAGTGCGGCAGCAGCCCCAGTTCGATGGCCGCGTCGAACTCGAAATCCTGAATGTGCAGCCAGGACAACGCGCCCGCGAACCACGCCGCCGCCAGCCGCAAGGCCATGGTGGACTTGCCGGCCCCGGACGGTCCCACGAACAGGACAGCCCGCCCGTCGATCTCCACGGCTGCCGCATGCAAGCAGAAGTCCGCCTGCCCAAGCGCGAGTATTCCGTCGATCAGCATCCCGGCGAGCGCGTATGCCACCTCGTTGGCATACGCCGCCTTCCAGATGCCGCCGTCCCAGCTTTCCGCCCGTATCGTGAAATCGGAACTGGTTCCCGAAATCGAGACATCGGCATTTTCCACCGGTCCCGTCTCACGCACCGACCAGCCGGGCATCAGGATCACGATGGCGTTCCAGAGAGATGTAACGTCGAGACCCGGTGCGACCGAAACCGTCAGCTCCCGCCCCAGTCCGGCAAACGCCAGCCATGTCCCGTTGTCGTTCAAGATCGGCCGCCGGTCCGGCTATTCGCGCGGCGCGTGCTTTGCCAGAATCCGCTGGAGCGTCCGGCGGTGCATGTTCAGCCGCCGCGCCGTCTCCGAGACGTTGCGGTCGCACTGTTCGTACACCCGCTGAATATGCTCCCATCGCACCCGGTCGGCCGACATCGGACGCTCGGGCGGCGGCGGCAGGGTCTCGCCTTCCGCCATCAGCGCAGCCACGACCTGGTCCGCATCCGCGGGCTTGGGCAGGTAATCGACCGCCCCGGCTTTGACAGCGGCGACCGCGGTGGCGATGTTTCCGTATCCCGTCAGCATGACGATACGCGCGTCGGGCCGCGCGGCACGCAGCGCCTCCACGACCTCCAGCCCGCTGCCATCGCCCAGGCGCAGGTCGATCACCGCATATTTGGGTGGCCGCGCATCGACGGCGCGTTTGCCCTCCGCCACCGACTCGGCGACCTCGGTCGCGAACCCGCGACGCTCCATCGCCTTCGCAAGCTGGTTGCGCAGGTTCGCCTCGTCATCGACGATCAGCAGTGTTGCGTCGCCGGAAACCGGCGCGGGCTGTTCTTCGACCCCAGTCATGGCCCTCGACTAGCCTTTCCGATCCGCAACATCAAGCATCGCGCGCCGCCAGCGGATCGTCACTTCCGCCCCCTCGACCCGGCTGGCATCGCGCAGGTTCGCGAAACCGATCTCCGCGCCGGTGCGTTCCAGCAGGGTCTGTGCGATGAAGATTCCGAGGCCGAGATGGCCATCGCCGCGCTTGGATACATAGGGTTCTCCGATCCGGTCGAGCATCCCCGGCGGAAATCCGGGGCCGTCGTCACGCACCTCGACGCGCGCTTCGCTTTCATCCCAGGATACTTCCACCGATACCGCCCTTTCTCCGAACTGAACGGCGTTCTGGATCACATTGCCCAGCCCGTGGAGCAATTCCGGGCTGCGCAGCACGACAGGCTCCGGGCTGTCGTCCAACGCGGCGGCGATCACATCGAGCGCGATTCCGTCGCGCCGGTGCCGTTGCGCGGCGGCAGCCACGATGTCCGACAGCATCGCCGTGTCCATGGGCCCGCCCGGATCGCCGCTGTCCGGGGCGCGTCCGAGTTCCGCCAGGATTTCGCGGCAGCGATCCGCCTCCTCCTGCAAAATCCGGAGATCGTCCCCCAACGGGCTGTCCGGCGGAATCTCCCTGGACAATTCCTTGACGGTCACCGCGATGGTCGCCAGCGGACTGCCCAGTTCATGGGCCGCCGCCGCCGCCAGGCCACCGACCGCCGAAAGCTGCTGCTCGCGCGCCAGCGCCAGCTGCGTTGCCGTCAGTGCGTCGGAGGTTCGGCGTACCTCCGCGGCCATGCTGCTGACATACCCGGCCAGAAACAGCGTCCCGACCACCACGGCCACCCAAAGCCCGGCCACATATATCGGCGGCAACGCCAGGCCCGGCTCCGCCCAGGGCAGCGGCGCGTGATAGACCGACAGGACCGTCGCCGCCGCGACCACCAGCACGGCGAGAACCGACGTCGCGCGGCGTGAAAGGATCGTTGCCGAGACCGTGACGGGTCCGAGGAACAGCAGGGCAAACGGATTGCCCAGCCCGCCCGTGAGGTAGAGCAGCACGGCCAGCTGCAGCACGTCGAAGCCCAGATAGACGGCGACTTCCAGCTCACCCAGCCGGCCCCGGGCCGGACGGCGGAAGGTCATCAGGATATTGATGACGACCGCCGCGGCCACCACGCCCAGCGCCGCGTCGATGGGCAGATCCCAGCCGAGGCCGAACTGCACCACCAGCAGCGCGGCGAGCTGTCCGCCGATGGCGATCCAGCGAATCCACACGAGCGTGCGCAACCGCACGGCGCGCGCGGCGGGTTGTTGTTCGGGCGCGGACAACCCCCTATTTTCAAATATGTCGCTGGCGGGTTCGCTGTGGGCCATGTCGCGGCGCCGTCCCAATTCATCCTGATACCGGTCACCCATGTTGCGGACCCCCGCCGTCAAAGTCGAGCATCTGACCAAGCGCTACGGCACCGTCACCGCCGTGGACGATGTGTCGTTCGAGATCGCGCGCGGAAGCTGCGTCGGCCTGCTGGGCGGCAACGGCGCGGGCAAGACCACCACCATCGCCATGATCATGGGCCTGCTGCTGCCGAGCGCGGGCCGGATCGAGGTGCTCGACGAGGACATGCTGGCCCACCGGTTTCGCGTGCTGCCGCGTATCAACTTCTCCTCACCCTACATGGAGCTGCCGCACCGGCTGACCGTGGCCGAGAACCTGCGCATCTACGCGGAACTGTACGAGGTGGCAGAGCCGAAAAAGCGGATCGCCGAACTGGCTGAAACGCTTGATCTGGTGCCGCTGCTCACACGTCCGGCCGGGCGCCTGTCGGCGGGACAGAAAACCCGCGTCGGGCTGGCGAAATCCCTGCTCAACGATCCCGAGTTCCTCGCGCTCGACGAACCCACCGCCAGCCTCGATCCCGACACGGCGGACCGTATCCGGGGCTATCTGGAAAGCTACCGCAGCGACAGCGGCGGGAGCATCCTTCTGGCCAGCCACAACATGGCCGAGGTGGAGCGCCTGTGCGACGAGGTGCTGATGATGCGTTCGGGCAGCATCGTCGATCGCGGTGCGCCGGCGGACCTGATCGCGCGCTACGGCCGCAAGAACCTGGAAGAGGTTTTCCTCGACATCGCCCGCACACCGGGCGGCGCGAATGCTCTGCCGGCCCAGGCCGCCCAATGAGCGCGCGCGCCAACCCCCACGCCTTCTCGGCGCGCCGCATCTACGCGATGGTGCTGCGCTACTGGTATTTGCTGCGCGGGTCCTGGCCGCGCCTCGTCGAGCTGATGTACTGGCCGACAATCCAGATGATCATGTGGGGCTTCATCACGCTGCACCTGCGCGACACCTCGTCCTGGGTGGCCGACGCGGCGGGCGTGCTGCTGACCGGCGTGCTGCTGTGGGACATCCTGTTCCGCGGGCAGCTCGGCTACACCCTGTCCTTCCTGGAAGAACTCTATTCGCGCAATCTGGGCCAGCTCTTCGTCAGCCCCCTGCGCCCGATGGAAATGGTCGTCGCGCTGATGACCATCTCGCTGCTGCGCACCCTGATCGGCATCCTGCCGGCGGCCCTGCTCGCCATTCCGCTGTTCGCCTGGAACGTGTTCACCATCGGCCTGCCGCTGATCACCTTCTTTTTCATGCTGCTGGTCACCGGCTGGGCCGTCGGCATGGCCGTCACGGCGATGCTGCTGCGCGTCGGGCTGGGCGGCGAAAGCCTGGCCTGGTTCGTCATTTTCCTGCTGATCCCGGTCAGCGCGGTCTATTACCCCGTCGATGTCCTGCCGGTCTGGCTGCAATGGATCGCTTTCGCCCTGCCACCCGTTTATGTCTTCGAAGGCATGCGCGCGGTCCTGTTCGACGGCGTGTTCCGCTGGGACTACTTCGCCGCCGCACTCACCCTCAATGGTGTTCTGCTGGCCCTGGGCGCAGCCGCGTTCCTGTGGAGTTTCCAGGTGGCGCGGCGACGCGGATTCCTGCTTCAGGGCGGCGAGTAAGAAATTCACAGACCCGTCGCGACACCGCGACAGACCCGAGCAACGAAAGGACCTGAACCATAGCAAGCGACTCCCTCCACGCCCCGCGCGAGCGCCTCAGCACCGAGACCATCTCGATGCATCAGGCCATCACCTCGCTGATGGAAGAACTGGAAGCGGTGGACTGGTACCGCCAGCGCGCCGACGATTGCGAGGACGCAGATCTGAAGGAAATCCTGCTGCACAACATGCGCGAGGAAATCGAGCACGCCGCCATGTGCCTGGAATGGCTGCGCCGCAACAGCGCCGATTTCGACAAGGAACTGCGCGAGTATCTGTTCCAGGACGGCAGCATCACCGGCCATGAGGAAGAAGCGACCTCGTAACGTGAGCGTCACGCTCGATCCCATGACCCGGGACGACTGGCCCGCCGTTCGCGCCATATATGGCGAGGGGCTGGCGACCGGGCTGGCCGCATTCACAACATCGCCGCCGCAGTGGGCGGCGTGGGACACCGGCCACCTGACGCTCGGGCGGTTGGTGGCCCGCACCCCCGATCTGTCGGTGGCCGGGTTTGCCGCACTGTCGCCGGTGCCGGACACCTGAGGCGCTGCCGGGGTCGCTGAGGTCAGCGTCTATGTCACCGAAAATGCGCGCCGCCAGGGGATCGGTGTGGCGCTTCTCGACGGGCTGATCGCGGCCTCCGAGGCCGAAGGCTACTGGACGTTGCAGGGCCAGGTGATGGCCGGGAACGATGCAAGCCGTGCGCTGATGACCCGATGCGGTTTCCGTGAGGTTGGCCTGCGCGAGCGCTACGGCCATATCGACGGTGCCTGGCGGGACGTGTTCCTGTACGAACGGCGCAGCAGCCGCGCGGGCGGGCCCGGGCTGCCGACCGCCAGTTGCGGCTAGGCCGCCTCAGCGCGCCGAAATGGAAGAATGATCTGCATTCGCAAGCTGCGCCTCGATGGCGCGCACGACCTTGTCCGATGTCGGTGAGGTGATGGTCGAGAACCAGCCGGCCAGCTGGCCGTCCGGCGCCACCAGATATTTGTGAAAGTTCCAGCGCGGCTTCGACAGCGTCCCGAAATGGGTGGCCGCCCATTTGTAGAACGGATGCGCGTCCGTACCCTTCACATGCGCCTTCTCGGTCATCGGAAAATCGATCCCGTAATTGACCTCGCAGAACTCCTTGATCTCCGCCTCGGTGCCCGGCTCCTGCCCGCCAAAATCGTTCGACGGCACCGCCAGCACCACAAGGCCCTTGTCCCGGTAGCGCGCCCACAGATCGGCGAGTTCGGAATACTGCGGCGTGAACCCGCACTGGGACGCCGTGTTCACCACCAGCACCGCCTTGCCCGCGAACCGCGCAAGCGGCAGCAGATCGCCCTCAATCGCCGTGAATGTGAAATCGTGGGCGCTGACCGCATCGCCCTCCGCCGCCCTAGCGGCGGATGAGAACGGGGCAAACATGACGATCAGCGCGGTAAGGCATGAGGCAGCGGAAATTCGCATCTGGTTCGACCGGGGCCGTGGTGTTTCGAGGGCAGGATACACCTTGTTACGGCCCGATTTGCATGTTGGATTGCCGTCATGCACCTCACCTAAATCCTCCCCTATGAAGGGGGAGGACTTGATTGCTATGCCAGCCCGGACCCAACTCCCTCCCCCCTTGATGGGGGAGGGTCGGGGTGGGGGTGAGTTCCCACCGGACCTCGAATGCGGTCAATTCGCTTTTCCGCTGACGCCCGCGCTTTCGAAGGTCGCCATGCCGGTGTGGCAGGCCAGCGCCGCGCGCACGAGCTGGATCGCCAGCGCCGCGCCCGAGCCCTCGCCCAGCCGCATGGCCAGCGCCAGCAGCGGCACCTTGTCCAGCTTCTCGCACAGCGCGAGATGGGCGGGCTCCGCCGACAGGTGCCCGACCATGCAATGGTCGATGGCGTGTTCGTCCACCGCCTGCAGGACCGCCGCTGCCGCCGTGCAGGTATAGCCGTCGAGCAGCACCGGCACGCCCGCCAGCCGCGCGGCGATGATGCCGCCCGCAATGGCCGCGATCTCATGGCCGCCCAGGGCGCGCAGGACCTGCAACGGATCATCCAGCAGATCGCGGTTGGCCGCGACGCCCGCCTCGACCGCCGCGACCTTCGCCGCATAGGCCTCCCCCGAAACACCCGTGCCCGGTCCCACCCAGTCGGCCGCCGCGCCGCCATAGAGCGCTTGGCAGATCGCCGCCGCCGAGGTGGTGTTGCCGATGCCCATTTCCCCGAAGGCCATCAGCTCGACCCCCGCCTCCACCGACATCATCCCGTAGGCGATGGCGCGCGCGCAGTCTTCCTCGCTCAGCGCCGGGCCTTCCGTGAAGTCGGCGGTGGGTGTCTCCAGCGCCATCTCATAGACACGCAGATCGGCATCAGCGAGCTCGGTGAGCTGGTTCACCGCCGCACCCCCGGCGACGAAGTTCTGCACCATCTGGGCGGTCACCTCCTGCGGGTAGGCCGAAACACCGCGCGCGGCCACACCGTGGTTGCCCGCAAACACGGCGACCCGCGCATGGGTCACGTTCGGTGGTGTGCGGCCCTGCCACATCGCCACCCATTCGGTGATTTCCTCCAGACGGCCCAACGAGCCCGGCGGCTTGGTCAGCGTCGCCTCGCGGTCGCGGGTCTGCAGCACCGCCTCCACGTCCGGGGCCGGGAAGTCCGCGATAATGTTGCGGATCTCCGCGAAGTCGGGGCCGTCGCGCCGCCCTGACGCCTCGCCTGAACCGTTGCTGCCGTTGCCGCTCATCTGGGCTGTCCCGTTCGATGCCGTTTCGGAAAGACCGGGGTTGTCCTATAAGTCCGCCATGGATGCAAACGCTCCCGACGAACGGCTTTCGCTCGCGGCCCAGTTCCGGCTCGCGGTCGCTTTCCTGACACGCCTTCCGGTCCCGCAAGACGCTCTCGACGAAGACTTCGACGACAACGACGACGAGCCCGATCCCGTGCCACTCGATCCGGCCCGCGACCCCGCGCAACTCGCCTCGGCCATGTGGCTGTTCCCGCTGGTCGGCTTCGGCATCGGCGGCACCGGCGCGATCGTGCTGGCTCTGCTGTCGTGGGCCGGGGTACCCGGCCTGGCGGCGGCGGCCATCGCGGTCGGCGCGGTCATCTGGCTGACCGGCGCACTCCATGAAGACGGCCTGTCCGACGTGGCCGACGGGTTCGGCGGCGGCAGAGATAAGGCATCCAAGATGGCGATCATGCGCGACAGCCGTCTGGGCGCGTATGGCGCGGTCGCGCTGGGCATCACGCTGATCGCCAAGATCGCCGCGCTGGGCGCGCTGGCCGACCTCAACCCCGGCGCGGCGGCGGGCGCACTGATCGCCGCGGCCACCTGGAGCCGGGCCATGTTCGCGCCGACCATGCGCTGGCTGGAACCCGCCCGAGCGGACGGTGTCGGTGCAGGCGCGGGCACGCCGCGCGAAGGCACAAGCTGGACCGGCCTGCTGCTGGGCGCAGCGCTGACCTTCCTGGTCCTGATGACCCCGGCGGGCGCGGGCGTCTTCGTCGTGCTGACCGCCGGCGGGCTTGGCGCGTTTGCCGTCGGCTGGATCGCCCTGCGCCAGATCGGCGGCTACACCGGCGACGTGCTGGGCGCGGGCCAGCAGATCGCGGAGACTGCCGCGCTGGTGGCCGCGAGCGCCGTCATTCCCCACGCAACACTCCTGGGACGTATCGTATGAGTGAACGCACACGCTGGTGGTGGATCCGCCACGCCCCGGTCCGCTCGACCGGCGGGCGCATCTACGGCAACACCGACCCCCTCGCCGACACGAACGATCCGCCCACCTATCAGGCGCTTGCCCGCTTCCTGCCGAAGGACGCCGTGCTGGTGACCTCGCACCTGCAGCGCACCCACCAGACCGCCAACGCCATCCGCGACGCCGGGCTGGTCCTGCCCGACCCCCATATGGAAGAGGACCTCGCCGAACAGAATTTCGGCGACTGGCAGGGCCGCCTTCGGGAAGAGGTCTATGGCGAACTGGACCCCAAGCACATGTTCTGGCTGGCCCCGGCCCACACGCCCGCCCCCGGCGGGGAGAGCTTCGCGGATCTGATGGTGCGCGTCGCCGCGGTCATCGACCGGCTGACCGAGGTGCACACCGGGCGCGACATCATCGCCGTGACCCATGGGGGCACCATCCGCGCGGCCATCGGACATGCGCTGGGCCTCGACCCGGAAGCCGCGCTCACCTGCCAGATCGACAACTGCTCGGTCACCCGGATCGACCGGTTCGGCCCGACTCCCAGCCATCCCGAGGGGGCCTGGGCGATCTTCCACATGAACCAGATCCCCACCATGGACTCCACGCTGGCCCCCGATCACACGGCCATGCTAGCTATGGTTCAGCGCTGAAACAGGGAAGTCCGGTGCGCGATCGCCCGATCGCAAGGCCGGCGCTGCCCCCGCAACTGTAACGGCGAGGCCGCGCGCAACATCCACTGGTGGAGCGATCCGCCGGGAAGGGTGCGCAAGGCCGGCGACCCGGAGCCAGGAGACCTCTTCGGCGCACACTGACGCGCAACCGATTCTCGGGAGGAGGAACGGCGCCTTGGATACGCAAGGTTCGAGTTCGAACGACAACACCCGTTCCGCGCAGCTTCTGCCGGGGCTGACCCTCGTGCTGGGCGGCACCCGCTCGGGCAAGAGCATGCACGCCGAGGCGCTGATCGCGGCCCATATCGAGGCAAGCCGGCAGCACCGCCGCGCCACATATATCGCGACCGCCGAGGCGGGCGACGGCGAGATGGCCCAGCGCATCGCCGAACACCGCGCCCGGCGCGGCGACCAGTGGCACACCGTGGAGGCGCTGCTGGCGCTGGGCGATGCGGTGACGGACACCACCGAACGCGGCCCGGTCCTGATCGACTGCCTGACCCTCTGGCTGTCCAACGTCATGCATGCCGGCCTCGACATCGACGCCGAAACGGCACGGCTGCGCGACGCCTTCGAGCATGCCCGCGCGCCCGTGGTCTGCGTATCCAACGAGGTCGGGCTGGGGATCGTCCCCGAAACAAAGCTCGGGCGCGACTTCCGCGACGCCGCCGGGCGGCTCAACCAGCAAATCGCCGCCCAGGCGGACCGGGTCGATTTCGTCGCCGCCGGCCTGCCAATCACCCTGAAGGACGTGGGCGCATGAACCGCATCCCGGCCACCGTCGTCACCGGCTTTCTCGGGGCGGGCAAGACCAGCCTGATCCGCCACCTTCTGGAGAATGCGGGCGGTCGCCGCATCGCGCTGGTCATCAACGAGTTCGGCGATCTGGGCGTCGATCGCGGCATCGTCGAGGGCTGCGCGATCCCCGGCTGCGAGGACGACGACATCGTCGAGCTCGCCAACGGCTGCATCTGCTGCACAGTGGCCGACGATTTCCTGCCGACCATCACCGCACTGCTCGACCGCCCGAACCCGCCCGACCACATCGTCATCGAGACCTCCGGCCTCGCCCTGCCCAAGCCGCTGGTAAAAGCCTTCGCCTGGCCCGAGGTGCGCGCGCGCACCACCGTTGATGGCGTGGTCACCGTGATCGATGCCGCCGCCGTCGCCGACGGGCGCTTCGCGGACGACCCCGACGCGGTCGCCGCCGCCCAGGCAGAGGACCCGTCTCTGGACCATGACAACCCGCTCGAAGAATTGTTCGTCGATCAGGTGGCCTGCGCCGACCTGATCGTCGTGAACAAGGCCGATCTGGTGAACGGCGATGCCGGGCTGGTGGACGCCGCGCTTGCGCCGCACCGCCGCCCCGGCGTGAAGTCGGTCGCCACATCGCACGGGCGCCTCGACCCGGCGGTGCTGCTGGGTCTCGACGCAAGTGCCGAGGACGATCTCGACACACGGCCCAGCCACCATGACGGCGAGGACGACCATGACCATGACGATTTCGACAGCTTCGTCGTCTCGCTTGGCCCAATCGCTGATCCCGACGCGCTGGAGGCGCGCCTCTCCGAGGCCGTGCGCAGCCACGACATCTTCCGCATCAAGGGCTTCATCCATATACCGGACAAGCCGCGCCGCCTCGTGATCCAGGGGGTCGGCACGCGCTTCCAGCGCTACTTCGACCGCGACTGGGCCGAAGGCGAGACGGCGGGCACCGAACTGGTGGTCATCGGCCGCGCCGGAATGGACCGCAAAGCCATCGCGGCCGCGATTTCAAGCGCAGGGAGTGCCGCCAACCCTCTCCCATAGGGAGAGGGTGGTGAGCGAAGCGAACCGGGTGAGGGGTTACGATATAGACAGGTTGTCTCGGCAGGGACTTACCCCCTCACCCCAAACCCCTCTCCCCATGGGAGAGGGGCTTCCGGGTTCGATCTGATGCACCTGCTCGCCGCAGCGCCGGGCGCCGTGGACGACGGCTCCGAGGCCATCGATCTTGGCCAGACGCCGGGCGATATCGTGGTGCTGACCGCCGCCGACACCGAGATCGCCGCGCTGTCCGCCGCCCACGGCGCCCGCCGCGACGCCGACCCGGACACGCCAAGCCTGCGCCTCGCCAACACGCTGCGGCTCGGCCACAACATGTCCGTCGATCTGTATGTCGAGACGGTCGTGCAGCATGCGAAGCTTGTCGTCTGCCGGTTGCTCGGCGGGCGCGGCTACTGGCCCTACGGCGTCGATGAGATCGCGGCGGCCTGCCGCGCGGCGAACATCCCCGTCGCCTTCCTGCCCGGCGACGACCAGCCCGATGCCGAACTCGCAAGCCTGTCCACCCTGCCCGCCGAGGCCAGCCACCGGCTCTGGCAGTACCTCGTACATGGCGGTATCGCCAACGCGGACCAGTTCCTCGCCTTCGCCGCCGACACCATTGGCCACGCCACAGAGTGGCGCGAGCCCGCGCCGCTGATGCGCGCCGGGCTCTACTGGCCGGGCCAGGATGAAATCACGCGTGACGCGTTACAGGCGCACTGGATCGCGGGCGCGCCGGTCGCCGCAATCGTGTTCTACCGGGCGCTGATGCAGGCCGCGAACCTCGCCCCGGTCGATGCGCTGGCGCACGCCCTTCGGGAGAAGGGCCTGAACCCGCTGCCGGTCTATGCGGCGAGCCTGAAGGACCCCGTAGCCGCCGGGATTGTCTCCGCGGCCTTCGAGGCTGCGCCCCCCGACGTGATCCTGAACGCCACCGGCTTTGCACTGTCCGCGCCGGGCGCGGAGACTGAACGCGGCCCCTTCGCCGCGACCGACGCGCCGGTGCTGCAGGTGGTCTTCGCCGGGTCGAACGAAGCGGCATGGCGCGACGGCGCGAACGGGTTGTCGGCGCGCGACATCGCCATGAATGTCGCGTTGCCGGAAGTGGACGGACGCATCCTGTCGCGCGCCGTCTCTTTCAAGGGACGCGCCCGCCGCGACGATGCCACCCAGACCGATGTGGTCGCCTATGAGCCGGTGCCCGACCGGACCGGCTTCGTCGCCGACCTCGCCGCCGCCTGGGCGAAGCTGCGCCGCACCCCTGTCGGGGACCGCCGCGTCGCGCTGGTGCTCGCCAACTATCCCAACCGGGACGGGCGGATCGGCAACGGCGTCGGCCTCGACACGCCCGCCGGGGTGGTCCAGGTACTGGAAGCCATGGCCGAAACCGGCTACCGGATCGACGGCGCGCCGGAGGATGGCGATGAACTGGTGCGCCGCCTGCAGGCGGGCCCGACGAATGCGGGTGTCCGTTTCCGAGAGGTTCAGGAAACCCTCGCGCTGCCGGACTATGAAATCTTCTTCGCGGCGCTGCCCGATGCCGTGCGCACGGCCGTCACCGAACGCTGGGGGCTGCCCGAGGCCGACCCGATGTTCCTGGCCGGCCACACCGACTGCGGGGCCTTCGCCATTCCCGCCTATCGCTGCGGCCATGCCGCCATCGCCCTGCAACCGGCGCGCGGCTACAACATCGATCCGGCGGCGAGCTACCACGACCCGGACCTGGTCCCGCCCCACAACTATCTCGCCTTTCATGCCTGGCTGCGGGAAAGCTTCCACGCCGACTCGGTCATCCATTTTGGCAAGCATGGCAACCTCGAATGGTTGCCGGGCAAGGCGATCGCGCTATCGCGGGACTGTTTTCCCGAGGCTGCTCTGGGCCCGCTGCCGAACATCTATCCCTTCATCGTCAACGATCCCGGTGAGGGCACCCAGGCCAAGCGCCGCACCGCTGCGGTGATCATCGACCACCTGACGCCGCCGCTGGCCCGCGCCGAGACCTATGGCCCGCTTAAGGATCTGGAGGCGCTGGTCGATGAGTACTACGAGGCCGCCAATGTCGATCCCCGGCGCCTCAAGGTACTGGGCACACAGATCGTCGAGCTGGTGCGCACGACCGGGCTGGACAAGGACCTCGGCTTCGCCACCGATGCCGACCCCAGCGAGGCCGATGCCTTGGCGCGCCTCGACGGATACCTCTGCGAACTGAAGGAACTTCAGATTCGCGACGGGTTGCATGTCTTCGGCCAATCGCCCAAAGGCGGCTTGCGCACCGGACTGCTGGCCGCGCTGGCCCGCCTGCCGCGCGGCGGCGGAACCGGAGCCGATGCCTCGCTGACCCGCTCGCTGGCGGACGACCTCAGCCTCGGTTTCGATCCGCTCGACTGCGACTTCGCCGCACCGTGGGAGGGTCCAAGGCCCGAGTGCCTTTCCCCCCCACCCCAACCCTCCCCCACAAGGGGGGAGGGAGCGCCAACAGAGGGTGCCGGAACGCCAGAAGCCCTCCCCCTTGATGGGGGAGGGTTTGGGAGGGGGTGGCCCGCAACACCATGGCGGACCGCCGGCGACACGGTCGAACGGCTAGAGGAGCTGGCCAACGCCCTGATCGACGGGTCGCGTGAGCCGGACCCGGACTGGGCACGCACCCGCGCCGTCCTCGACGGAATCGAATCCGGCCTCGCACCCGCCGTCGATGCCTCGGGCGACGCGGAAATCGGGGGCCTGCTCACCGGCCTCGACGGCCGCTTCGTCGCGCCCGGGCCTTCGGGTGCACCGACACGCGGACGTCCCGATGTGCTGCCCACCGGGCGAAACTTCTACTCAGTCGATACCCGCACTGTGCCGACCCCCGCGGCCTGGGAGCTGGGATGGAAATCCGCACAGTTTCTTGTCGAGACCCACGCCCAGGAGCACGGCGACTGGCCGCGCGCCATCGCGCTGTCGGCCTGGGGCACGAGTAACATGCGTACGGGCGGTGACGACATCGCCCAGGCGTTGGCCCTGATCGGTGCACGTCCGACCTGGGATTCGGCTTCGCGCCGGGTCACCGGCTTCGAGATTCTGCCGGTCTCCGTGCTCGACCGGCCGCGTGTCGATGTGACCCTGCGGGTATCGGGCTTCTTCCGGGATGCGTTTCCCGGCCTGATCGACCTGTTCGACAGCGCCGTGGCGGCGATTGCCGGGATCGGGGACGAATCCGCGCGCGACAACCCGATTGCCGCGCGCGTCAGGGCCGACGCGCAGGCGGCCATCGCCGCGGGGACGACCGAGTCCGACGCGTTCCGGCAAGCCAGCTACCGGGTGTTCGGCTCAAAACCGGGCGCCTACGGCGCCGGATTGCAGGCCCTGATCGACGAACGCGGCTGGACCCATGCCGACGATCTGGCGCGCGCCTATATCGCCTGGGGCGGCTGGGCGTACGGGTCCGGCGCCGGAACCGGAAAACAGGGCACGTACGGTGTACCTGCTCAGAAAACCTTCGCCGCGCGCCTGTCGGGCGTGGACGCCGTGGTCCACAACCAGGACAACCGCGAACACGACCTGCTGGACAGCGACGATTACTACCAGTTCGAGGGTGGTCTGGCCGCCGCGGTGCGGATGGAATCGGGATCGCAACCGGCGATCTATCACAACGACCATTCCCGTCCCTTTGCGCCAAAAACACGTACGCTGGAGCAGGAAATTTCCCGCGTCGTACGTGCACGTGTGACGAACCCCAAATGGATCGAAGGCGTCATGCGCCACGGCTACAAGGGTGCGTTCGAGATGGCGGCGACGGTCGATTACCTGTTTGCCTTCGCCGCCACCACCGGTGCAGTGCGCGATGACCAGTTCGATGCCGTTCATGCCGCATTCCTGGAGGACGACAACGTCCGCGCATTCCTGGACACTCACAACCCGGCCGCACTCGCCGAAATGGCCGCACGGTTTCTGGAAGCCATCGACCGGGGCCTGTGGCAGGCCCGGTCGAACTCGGCTTATGCTCGGCTCCGTGAACTGGCCGGGCTATCTCTGGAGGACACCGCGTGAGCGACACGCCCACCCCCGCGAACGAAGACGACGCCCGCTGGGCGGAGAAGAAGCGCAAGCAGAAGGCCGCGCGCGACCGCATGCTGGCCACCAAGACCCGGAAAAAGGGCCTGCTGATGGTCCACACCGGCAAGGGCAAGGGGAAGACCACTGCCGCGATGGGCCTTGCGATGCGCGCCATCGGCAACGGCATGAAGGTCGGCATCGTGCAGTTCGTGAAGGGCAAGTGGGAGACCGGCGAACGCCACGTGCTGGAGGCCTTTCCGGACCATGTGGAAATCCGTGTCATGGGCGAAGGCTTTTCCTGGGATTCCCAGGACCGCCAGCGCGATATCGCCGCAGCGACGGCTGCGTGGGAGATGGCGAAAGAGATGATCGCCGATCCGCAGTTCGGTCTGGTCGTGCTGGACGAACTCAACATCCCGCTGCGCTACGACCACCTCGACATCAACGAGGTGGTCGCCGGTCTGAAGGCCAAGCCCGAGGGCCTGCACGTCGTGGTCACCGGGCGTAATGCCAAGGACGAACTGATCGAGGCCGCCGACATGGTCACTGACATGACCATGGTGAAACATCACTTCCGCGACGACGTGAAGGCGCAGAAGGGCATCGAGTTTTAGTCCGATGAACTTCCCGCAACACGAGCCCTCTCCTCCATGGGAGGAGAGGGTGGCGAGCGAAAGCGAGCCGGGTGAGGTGGGCATTCTGAGCTCATTCCCCCACCTCTCCCTGACCCTCTCCTCCCCCAAGCGAGGAGAGGGAATAGTAAACCGAAGTAGATTCCCATGACCCGGGCCATCATGTTTCAGGGGACCGGCTCCGACGTCGGCAAGTCGCTGATCGTCGCCGGGCTGTGCCGCCTGTTCACCCGGCAGGGGCTGTCGGTGCGGCCCTTCAAGCCGCAGAACATGTCGAACAATGCCGCACCGGCACTCGGGCCGGGCGGGATATATGGCGAGATCGGACGGGCCCAGGCGCTGCAGGCGCGCGCGGCTAACACCGCGCCCGTCACCGACATGAACCCGATCCTTCTGAAACCCCAGAGCGAGATCGGCGCTCAGGTCGTCGTGGACGGCATTGTCACCGGCAACGCGGATGCGCGCGCCTATCACGCGATGAAGCCCGGCCTGCTGGCCCCCGTGCGCGCGGCGTTCGAGCGCCTTTCGTCCGAGGCCGACCTCATCCTGGTCGAGGGCGCGGGCAGTCCGGCCGAGGTCAATCTGCGCGACGGAGACATCGCCAATATGGGTTTCGCGGAAGCCGCCGATATTCCCGTGGCCCTGATCGGCGATATCGAGCGCGGCGGCGTTATCGCCGCGCTGGTCGGCACCTGGACGCTGCTATCGCCCAGCGAGCGGACACGGCTGAAGGGTTACATCGTCAACCGCTTCCGGGGCGACCCGTCCCTGTTCGACGACGCCCTGCCGATCATCGCGGAACACACCGGCCTGCCGTCACTGGGCATCGTGCCGTGGTTCGACGGGGCACGCGCCCTGCCCGCCGAGGACACGGCCTCCCTCGAAGGCCGCTACAGCGCCGCCGGCTGGTCCGCGGCCCGCATACGCGTGGCCGTGCCGAAACTGCCGCGCATCGCCAATTTCGACGACCTGGATCCGCTGGCCGCCGAACCCGATGTCGCAGTGCGGCTGGTATCACCCGGCGAGAGCTTCCCCGCAGACGCCAACCTCATCCTGCTCGCCGGCTCGAAATCGACCCGCGCCGACCTCGACGAACTCCACCGTCTTGGCTGGGCCGACGCCATCCGGAATGCCGCCATGCAAGACGTCCACGTCATCGGACTGTGTGGCGGTTACCAGATGCTGGGCAGGCGCGTGGCCGATCCCGCCGGGATCGAGGGAAGCCCCGGTGAGACGCCGGGCCTGGGTCTGCTCGACATCGAGACCAACATCGAAGGTGCCAAACGCCTGAACCCCGTACAGGGAGTTGCTGCCAACGGACAGCCGGTGCACGGATTCGAGATGCATATGGGGCGCACGACGGGACCGGACACCGCGCAGGCCTTCGCGATGCTGGAAGACGGACGGCCCGATGGCGCCATGGACGTCACCGGCCGGATTGCCGGCACTTATCTGCACGGATTGTTCGCGGCGGATGATTTCCGCCACGCCTACGTCCACCAGATCGACAACCGGGTTTCCGCCACAATCCGGTGGAACGATCATGTCGAGCTTGCGTTGGACCGATTGGCCGACCATATGGAAACACACATAGATACCGCGCAACTCCTCGACATCGCGCGTGAAAACCTGCAGGAGTGACGTGACACAGGAGAGTCGGATGCATCGTTTCTGGACCATGACCGCGGCCGCGCTGGCCCTTGCCCTTTCGGTCAGCACCACGGCGGAGGCTGGCGCAATCCACGGCGACGTTCCGGAACAACCGGACCCCGCCGCGAAATACCTGATCTATCTGCACGGGGCATGGCCCGAGACTCACCCGCTGACCGAGCCCCATTCCACCCGCGGCCTGTTCGAATACGACAAGATTCTCACGGCGCTGGCCGGCTCCGGATTCGAAGTTATTTCCGAGCATCGCAAGGAAAAGACCAATCCGCGCCGCTATGCGCGCGAACGCGTCGTGAAGCAGGTGGAGACCCTCGTCGCGCGCGGTGTGCCGGCGTCGAACATCACGGTCGTCGGATACTCGAAGGGCGGACAGATCGCATTGCTGGCCGGCACCTTCATCCCGCAACCCGATCTCAACCTCGTCTCTCTGGCCGGGTGCGAAAAGGCGCCGGTGCGTCTCAATTACGACCGGTTCCTCTCGAACGACGCCGCCCGGCTGCAGGGCCGCATGCTTTCCATCTTCGACAAGGCGGACAAACTCGCCGGCACCTGCCGCGAAGCCGCGGAGAAAGCGCCGAATCTGAAATTTGAAGAGGTCGTCATCGATGTCGGGGCGGGCCACGGCGCGTTCTATACGCCCAACCCGGTCTGGGTCGAACTGGTCGCCAACTGGGCGAACCCGCAGCCCAAAAAAGGCGGCTAGAACAGCCCTCCCGCGAGAAACAGGCTCGCGATCAGGGCGACGATCACGGCCTCAAGCAGACACGCGACCACGAAGACGTACAACGCGCGGCGGATGTCCGTCGGGCCGATACGGGCCGGAAACTCTCCGCCGACCCAGGGCTCGTTCACGACGGCGCCGTGATAACTGCGCGGTCCCGCCAGGGCCACGCCAAGCGCGCCCGCCATCGCCGCTTCGGGCCACCCGGCATTGGGGGAACGGTGTTTGCCGCCGTCGCGCGCCATCACCCGGAACGACGCACCCGGCCGACCGCCCGGCACGAAGACACTCGCCACCACGATCAGGACTGCCGCTACGCGCGCGGGGATATAGTTCATGACATCATCGAGGCGGGCCGCCGTCCGTCCGAAAGCCGCATGACGCGCCGTGCGGTAGCCGATCATCGAATCCATCGTGTTGACCGCCTTGTAGGCCGCGAGTCCCGGCAGCCCAAACAGCAGGTACCAGAACACGGGCGCGACGACCCCGTCGCAGAAACTCTCCGCCAGGCTCTCGATTCCGGCACGTGCGACCCCGTGGCGGTCGAGTTCTTCGGGGTCTCGCCCGACGATCCGCGCCACCGCCGCGCGCCCGCCGGCGAGGCCGTCACGTTCCAGCCCCCGCGCCACCGCACGCACATGGTCGAACAGGCTGCGTTGTGCCACCAGCAGCGTGACAGCCAGTACCTCGATCACCCATCCATGCATGACCGTGTTCGCCAGCCGGTGAAGACCCCAGCCGGCGCCCGCCGCCAGGGCCACCAACAGCAACGTCACCACCGCCCCGCGCACAAGCCGCGCGCTCTCGCTGCGCCGTTCCCGGTTCAGCCGCCGGTCGAACCATCCGGTCAGACCGCCGATCATCGCCACGGGATGCGGCAGGACGCGGAAAACCGGCCCGAATTCGCCGAAGACCGCATCGAGGGCGAGGGCGAGAAATAGAATGACCGAGGGCGAAACCCCGGCGCTGTCCAGACTGAAAAGCATGGCCCGCATCCTGCGAGCGGCCTGCGCGCCGGGTCAATCGGCCGGGCTTCGGATAAACCCCGCCGCCGCCCTTGGCCGGGCGGTGCAGGCATGGTCTATTGCCCGCCACAGGAGACAGACATGTCTGACGATTTTGCCATCATGGTGTGCGGTCACGGCAGCCGCGACGAAGGCGCCGTGCGAGAGTTCGGAGCCGTCGCCGATGCCCTGCGCGCGCGGTTTTCCGACCGCGATGTCGAACACGGATTCCTTGAATTCGCGACCCCCATCATCCGCGATGGACTCGACAAGCTGATCGAGCGCGGGGCGACGCGCATCCTGGCCCTGCCGGGCATGCTGTTCGCCGCCGGCCACGCGAAGAACGACATTCCCTCAGTCCTCAACGCCTATGCCGCCCAGCACGACGGTGTCGAAATCATCTACGGCCGCGAACTGGGCATCGATCTGAAGATGATCCGCGCCGCGGGCGAACGGGTCGAGGAAGCGCTGGCGCGCGCGGATGCCGAACACGGACATGTGCCCCGGCACGAGACGATGCTGGTCACCGTCGGGCGCGGCGCGTCGGACCCGGACGCCAACTCCAACGTCGCCAAGGTCTCGCGCATGTTGTGGGAAGGTCTCGGCCTGGGCTGGGGAGAGACCGTCTATTCCGGTGTCACCTTCCCGCTGGTGAAGCCGGGGCTGGAACACGCGGTCAAGCTGGGCTACCGGCGCATCGTCGTGTTCCCGTATTTCCTGTTCACCGGCATTCTGGTGAACCGCATCTACGACCACACCGACATGGTCGCCGCAGAGAACCCGGACATCCAGTTCATCAAGGCACCCTATCTGAACGATCACCCGCTGGTCCTGGAGACCTTCGCCGACCGTCTGGAGGAAATTCTCAACGGCGCGAACCTGATGAACTGCCAGATGTGCAAGTACCGCGAACAGGTCCTGGGCTTCGAGGCGGAGGTCGGCCTGCCGCAGGAAAGCCACCATCACCATGTGGAGGGGATCGGTACCGGTGATGCCGGGCACCATCACCGCCATGGGCATGACCACAGCCATGACCACGGTCACAGTCACGGGCATGACCATCATCACGGCCATAGCCACGATCACAACCACGATCATGGCCACCATCCCTACCCACACGCCGATCACCCGCTCGGACCGAAGTCGCTCCCGGGCGGGGACGACTGAGCCGAACCCGGCACACCTGACATGTCCGACGGCACCTTCGACTATGTCCGCGATCCGCAGGCGATCTACGCCGCATCCTTCGCAGCCATCCGCGAGAGCTGCGACGTCTCGGGCCTGCCCGGCGCGATGCAGGGCATCGCGCTGCGCATTGCCCACGCCGCCGGCGACAGCGCCGGGATTGACGATCTTGTCTGGTCCGACGGCGCAGCCGAAGCCGGGATCGCGGCCCTGAACGCGGGTGCGCCGGTGCTGGCCGATGCCCGCATGGTGGCCGACGGGGTGATCCGTTCCGCCCTGCCCGCGAACAACCGTGTGATCTGCACACTCGGCCTCGGCACCGTCGCCGGAAACGCCGCGCGTGGCGGGACCACACGCTCCGCGTCGGCGGTCGAGCTCTGGCCGGAATTCCTGTCCGGCGCGGTGGTCGCCATCGGCAACGCGCCCACGGCCCTGTTCCGACTCCTTGAGGGGCTGGCCGCCGGCTGGCCGAAGCCCGCGCTGATCGTCGGCATGCCGGTCGGCTATATCGGCGCGGCGGAATCCAAGTCGGCCCTGTCCGGCCTCGCGCCCGTCCCCTTCATCGCGCTCACCGGCCAGCGCGGCGGCAGCGCGGTCGCCGCCGCCACGGTCAACGCGCTCGCCCGCGCGGCGCGGGAGGCGACATGACCGGCTGGCTGCATGTTGTCGGGATCGGTGCCGAAGGGCTCGAAGGCCTGACCGCGACCTCGCGCACGCTGATCGGCAACGCTGATCTGCTGGTCGGCGGCACGCGACATTTGAACATGGCGGGCGACACGACGGCACGAAAGGTCCAGTGGGAATTTCCCCTCGACAACATTGTCTCCGAGATTTCCGCGGCCCGGAACAAATGCGTCGTGGTGCTGGCAACGGGCGATCCCATGTCCTTCGGCATCGGCTCAACCCTCGTCCGCCATTTTGAACCTGAAGACATGACGATCCTACCCGCGCCCGGCGCGTTCAGCCTGGCCGCCGCGCGTCTCGGCTGGCCGCTGCACGGCTGCACCTGCCTGACCCTGCACGGCCGTCCGCTGGAACTGCTGAATGCGCATATCCTGCCGGGCCGAAGCCTGCTGATCCTGAGCCATGACGGGAGTACGCCAGGGCAGGTCGCGGCCACGCTGACCGCCGCCGGGTTCGGCCCGAGCCGCATCGCGGTGCTGGAGAACATGGGCGCGCCGGACGAGGCCCGGCATTCGGGGACGGCAGAGGGCTGGGACGTCAAGGACATCGCCGACCTGTGCACAGTGGCTGTCGAATGCCGCCCGGGGCCCGGCGCACGCTATTTCCCCCTCGCCGCCGGACTGCCGGACGATGCCTTCGTACATGACGGCCAGATGACCAAGCGCGTGGTGCGCGCCGCCACCGTCGCCGCACTTTCCCCCCGGCCCGGCGCGTATCTCTGGGATCTGGGCGCGGGCTGCGGCTCTGTCGCGATCGAGTGGCTGCGCGCCGCCCAGGATGTGCAGGGACAGGGCGCGCGCGCGTCGGCGGTCGAGCGTGAGGCCGGGCGCTGCGCCATGATCGCCACCAACGCCAGCCGTCTCGGCACACCGTTCCTGGACATCGTGACGGCGGAGAACACCCGCGCCATCGGCGAACTGGACGATCCGGATGCGGTGTTCCTGGGCGGCGGCCTGTCGCAGGACCTCGTAGCAGCCGTCTGGGCACGCCTCAAACCGGGCGGACGGCTCGCCGCCAACGCCGTCACCACCGAGGGTGAACAGATCCTGCTGGCCGCACATTCAGAATACGGCGGCGAACTGACCCGCATCGCGGTCAGCCACGCCGAACCCGTCGGCACACGCACCGGCTGGCGTCCGGCCATGCCCGTCACCCAGTGGGGCGTGACCCGAACATGAGCGGAAAGGGCGTCAAAGGAACTGCCATTGGCATCGGTGTCGGGCCGGGCGATCCGGAACTGATGACCCTGAAGGGCGCGCGCATTCTTTCGGGTGCGAAGGTCATCGCCTATCCCGCGCCGGAGACCGGCGACAGCCTTGCGCGCCGGATCGCGGCGCCCCACCTGCCCGGTGACGCGGAGGAGATCGTCATCCGCATGCCGCTCTCGGCGGACCGGTTTCCGGTCGAGGGTGTGTACGACCGCGCGGCGGAGCAGATTGGCGCTCATCTCGACACGGGCCGCAACGTCGCCATCCTGTGCGAGGGCGACCCGTTCTTCTACGGCTCCTTCATGTACCTGTTTGCGCGACTGGCCGAGGACTGGCCAGTCGAGGTGGTACCAGGCGTGTCGTCACTCACCGCCTGCGCGGCCGTGTCCCGCAGGGCGCTGGCCGCCCAGAGCGACGTGCTCACCGTGCTGCCGGGACCCCTGCCCGACGAGGCACTCCGCGCCCGGCTGGAGGCCAGCGACGCCGCGGCGATCATCAAGGTCGGCCGCCACCTGCCGCGCATCATGGCGCTTCTGTCGGAGATGGGTCTGGACGACCGGGCCGAATACATCGAGCACGCGACCATGGACGGCGAACGCCACACGCCGCTGTCCGCGCTGGATGACGCCCGCGCACCCTACTTCTCCATGATCCTGATCCATCGCCGGGGGGCGGCATGGGCCTAGCGTCGAACCCGGTCCTGCTGGCCCTGACGGCGGACGGCGCACAGCTCGCCGCCCGCATCCGCGACGGGCTCGGTATGGGCGAGGTGCATGGCCTTGCCGGACGTACATCCGACTGCGACGAGACCTTCACCGAGACGGGCACGCATCTGCGTGGCCTGTTCCGCGACGGCCGCCCGGTCATCGGCATCTGCGCGACGGGCATCCTGATCCGCGCACTGGCGCCGGACCTGTCGGACAAGCGGACCGAACCGCCCGTGATCGCCGTCTCACCGGACGGGTCATCGGTCGTCCCGCTTCTGGGCGGGCATCACGGCGCGAACGAACTCACCGGGCTCATCGCGGAGATTACCGGCGGCACGGCGGCGATCACGACGGCGGGCGAGACCCGGTTCGGCATCGCCCTGGACGCGCCGCCGCCAGGGTGGACCGTCGGCAATCCCGACGCAGCAAAGCCGGTGATGGCGGCCCTGCTGGACGGGGCCGCGCCGTGTCTGGTGATCGAGGCCGGCACGGCGGACTGGCTGGATGATCTGCCGCTGGACACAGACGGCCAATGGATGGTCCGCGTCACCGACCGTGCCATAGAGGCGAATCCGCGCGAACTGCTGCTGCACCCGCCGACACTCGCCGTCGGGGTGGGCTGCGAGCGCGGCTGCAGCGAAGCCGAGCTCCGTGAGCTCGTTGCTCGGACCATTGCCGACGCCGGGCTCGCCCCCGAATCCGTCACGGCAGTCGTCTCCATCGACGTGAAAGCGGACGAGCCGGCCGTCCATAACATCGCCCGGCATCTCCACGTGCCCGCGCGGTTTTTCCCTGCCGAACGGCTGGAGCGCGAGACGCCCCGGCTGGCGAACCCCTCCGACATCGTCTTCCGCGAGGTCGGCGCGCACGGTGTTGCTGAAGCGGCCGCCCTGGCCGCTGCCGGTCCCGGTGGGGACCTCATTGTTCCCAAGCAGAAATCCGCTCGCGCAACCTGCGCCGTTGCACGGGGGCCGAACATCGACCCGCAGGCCGTCGGCATGGCGCGCGGCCGCCTGTCCATCGTCGGCACCGGGCCGGGCGACCGGGCACACCGGATTCCCGCCACTGACGCCGCCGTCGCCGCGGCATCGGATCTCGTGGGTTACGGGCCCTATCTCGACCTTCTCGGTCCTGCCGCAGCCGGCAAGACCCGCCATGATTTCAACCTGGGCGCGGAAGAAGACCGCTGCCGCCATGCGCTCGACCTCGCCGCCGGAGGCCGCGATGTGGCGCTGGTCTCGTCCGGCGATCCCGGCGTGTTCGCCATGGCCGCGCTGGTCTTCGAACTCCTCGACCGCGCGGACAACCCGCGCTGGCAGCGCATCGCCATCGACGTGCATCCGGGCGTGTCGGCGATGCAGCTCGCCGCAGCACGCGCCGGTGCGCCGCTGGGCCATGACTTCTGCGCGATTTCCCTGTCGGACCTGCTGACCCCGCGCGAGACCATCGATGCGCGTCTGTGGGCTGCCGCCGAGGCGGACTTCGTCGTCGCGCTCTACAACCCCGCGAGCAAGACCCGCCGCCGCCAGATCGAGACAGCGCGCGACACGCTGCTGCGTCACCGCCCGGCGGACACGCCCGTTGTCGTGGCCCGCAACCTGGCACGCGAAGGCGAGAGCGTGGAGATCGTCGCCCTGTCGAATTTGCGCGTCGAGACCATCGACATGCTGACAGTCCTGATTATCGGGAATGCCCAGTCCCGTGCGCTGATGCATGACGGGCGCGCCTGGACCTACACACCGCGCGGTTACGAGAAGAAGCTGTCCGGCAGGAAAGCGGGCTGATCTCTAGATGCTGTTGCGCCGGTCCACCTGGGCGCGATTCTCCGGGCTCATGAACCCGAACAGTTCGACGAAACGTATCCCGTCCGCATCGCAGGTATAGCCGGCCACGAAGGTGTCGGGGTCGCGGGTGTCGTTGTTGTAGCCCGTCGAGCCCTTGATCCGTTTCAGGAAACGGAAGGCGACGCAGTCGCCGTCCTGGGCGACATATCCCACCGTCTCACGGCCCTGCATTTCCGTCACGACCGGAACATGCGCCTGCATCGGCGTACGTTCTAGAAAGATACGGAACGCCGCCTCGTCATGGGCGCTGTCGATCGAGAC
>Ga0181594_10001050_pt1 | contig 25893 bp, 18 predicted proteins | sample 071ome_18_FD_145603 | JGI IMG/M metagenome (GOLD analysis project Ga0181594, IMG submission 145603) | Coastal salt marsh microbial communities from the Groves Creek Marsh, Skidaway Island, Georgia - 071413BT metaG (spades assembly) | ecosystem: Environmental > Aquatic > Marine > Intertidal zone... | reverse complement strand
TCGACTGCCGTGAGGCCGCCGAACTTCACCTTCACATCGGAGGTGCGCAGCACGACATCGGGGATCGTGCGTTCCTCACGGAGCACGACCCTGGCCGGAGGTGACACGGTCGACACCGTTGCGGCGCTGCGCCCCAGCCGGCGTTCAGCACTGCTGACGATGAGATTGCGGGCGCCGTTGGCGATCTGGATGAAGCCACCGGGGAAGTACATCAGCACGACGAGCAGGCCGATCGACGATGTGAAGAGTGGGACCACATCGTTGTCGGGCCAGAAGGCCGGAAGGCCCTCGACCCAGACCGCACCGAGCATGGCACCGGTGACCGACCCGAGTCCTCCGATGACCGCGATACCGACGACTTGGAGCGAGTCGTTGATGAGGAAATGGGCCTCGGCGTAGCGAATCGTGGGAAGGAGGTTGGCGAACAAGCCGCCGGCCAGGCCGGCCACGAAGCCGGCAAGGGTGAAGGCCAGAAGCTTCGTGCGGGTGGGGCTGACGGTGTACGCCGATGCCGTGTCGGGGTTGTCTCGTACGGCGAGGATTCTTCGGCCGATTGCACCGTTGCGAAGACGATTCAGGATCAGCAGTGCAATCAGCGCCACGACGAGCGAGAACAGGAAATACGCCTGCGCACTCGAGAGATCCAGGCCCATGATCGAGCCTCGAGGGAATGACGGCGTCCGCTCCCCTCCGGAGAAGAACGGCCGCTGGTAGAGGTAATCGAACGCAGCGATTGCGAACGCGAACGTCGAGACGGCGAGCATCAGGCCTCGGACGCGCAGCGCACCGATGCCGGTCAGGGCTGCGATCGCTGCGGTGACGAGGGCAGCGACGACGATGGCAACCGGAGCGACGAGCCCCACGAACTTGACGTCGAGCAGGCGGGTGGCGCCCCAGCCGATGTCGAGCGAGAAGCCGACGTGAAGCTTGTAGGCCATGAGACCACCCAGGCCGGCGTACGCCATTTGGGCGAGTGAGAGCTGCCCCGACCAGCCGGTGACGACGGTGACCGATGCGGCGCACAGGCCGAAGACGATCACGGTCGTATAGAGGAAGAAGCGGGAGGGCGTGATGTCGATCAGGGGAAGGTCCTCGTGGAACCACGTGAGTGCGACCACGACGAGCAGCGCGGCGGTCACGGCCAGCCGCGACAGGTTCCGGATCCACCAGATCTCGCGCATGTGGTCGGGGATCGGTGGCACCTTCGGTGTGAAGGCCATCAGTTCGTCGTCGGTGGATCGGGCCTGGCGCCACACGGCAACGAACACGATGCCGAAGAACACGAAGCTGGCGAAGCCCTGGTCGACGACGTCCCAGAGCCGCCACCAGGTGACGAATCCGCTGAGGAGGCCGACGAAGATCCCACCGAGCATCGCCCGCGGGAAGGATTGCATGCCGGCGATGACCGCGGCCACGAGTGCGAGGTTCAGCGTGCCGTAGCCCAGGTTCTGAACGCCGGTCGTCGGCCCGCCGCTCGACAGCAAGCTCATCGTGAGCGTGGCCAGCAGACCACTCATCACCCACACGATCGTGGAGACGGTTCGGGGTCGGATGCCGGCCAGCCGAGCGAGGGGTGCGTTGTCGGCCGACGCAGTGACCGCCTTGCCGAACGTCGTGCGGTTGAGCCACAACGCCAGTCCGAGAGTGATGATCGGCACCATGATCAGTGTCTGGACCTGCGCTCCTCTGATGGCGATACCGGCGACAGTGAACTCGGCACCGATCGCAGCGGGGAACGCGATCTGCGCAGTGTCGGTCGGCATGTCGGGGAGCTGGGCGGTGGCTGCCGCGAGAAGCTGGGCAAGACCGACCGACGCCACGAGCAGGATCACCCGCGGTTGGTTGAAGAGTCGCCAGATGACGGTGAGGTCGATGGCCAGGCCGATCGCCATGCCGAGCAGCAGACTGACGGCGAGGGCGGGCCAGAACGGCCAGCCCCACTTCACGACCAGCAGCGCAAAGAGCGTGGCTCCGGGCAGGCCCATGTTGCCGACTGCGAAATTGATGACCTTGGTCGACCGATAGGTCAGGACGATCCCGAGCGCCAACAGACCGATGTTGAGGCCGTAGACAACGCTGTCGAATACCACCTTGCGGGTCGGGAGCTGCTCCCAGAGTGGCGAAAGCGCAGCGAGCACATCGGCGAAGACGTGGCCGAGCAACTGGCCGAGCATCATCCGCCCTCCGATCCGAGGAAGACGGCCCGGGCCAGATCGTCGCGCTCGGCGAGTTCGTGCGCCGGTCCCTCGAACCGCACCTGGCCCTTTTCGAGGAACACCGCCCGATCTGCGATCGCAAGGGCAACGTTGAGCGATTGCTCGACAACGATCATCGTCTGGCCCGCAGCCCGAAGCGTGTCGATGTGGCCCAGGAGATCTTGCACCACGGTCGGGGCGAGACCGAGGCTGAGTTCGTCGATGATCAAGACGTCGGGTTCGTGGAGCATGACGCGTCCCAGGGCAAGCATCTGCTGCTGTCCACCGGAGAGGTCACCGGCTTTGCTGGCCCGGTGTTCGGCGAGGGCGGGAAACAGATCGAAGACCTTGGCGATTCGGCGTTCGACCTCGGCCCTGTCACGCCGGTACCGGAACGCACCCATCTCGAGGTTTTCGCGAATCGTCATCGACGGGAAGACACCGCGACCGCCGGGGAGCATCTCGATGCCGAGCTTGCCCCGCACCTCCGGTGTGGCGAACGTGATCGTGCGGCCGTCGAGACGAACGACACCGCGCTCGGGTGTCCCGAGGCCGGTGATGACGTTGAGGATGGTCGATTTGCCGGCACCGTTGGTTCCGAGGAGGGCGAGTGTCTCGCCCTTGCGCACTTCGAACGAGAGGTCGAACAGCACTTGGACCTGGCCATAGCTGAAGTCGACCTGGTTGACCTGGATCGCCGGGATGTTGTCAGGGTCGTCGGCTTGACGACGCTGCTCGTCTTGCTCCTCGCGCAGTTCGGACACGACCAGGCTGAGATCACGACGCATCCGGCGTGAACCCTGCACCATGAAGAACCCACCCAGCGGCATGAACAGCATTGTCAGTGCGATGATCGTCGGCCGTTCGCCGACGGCGTCCTGCAGGAAGGCCGAGATCAGGCCGCCAGCGATGCCACCGCCGGCGAACATGAAGAAGGTGATGATCGCTGTACCCATACCCCGCAGGCGGTAGGGAACCACGCTCTGGATCGATGGCTGGATCATGGCGAACGAGGCGCCGAGGAACGTCATGTTGAACGCACCGACAACGACGAAGGCGAGCAGCGCCCACGGAATCGTGGCGGTGCCGAGTGGACCGAAGTCGAAGACGGCACGGTTCTCGAGCAGGCTCGGCATTGCGTATTGCAGCGGGACGAGCACGGTGGAGGGCAGGAGCAGGAGGCCGAGAATCTTCATCGCCCCATCGGGGTTGGTGCGAAATGTCCTGTCGAACCGTCGTCCGACCCACGGCAGGAAGAAGATGAGGAGCACTCCCGACGGTGCAACGGCGAAGCCACGTTCGAGCGCGTCGAGCCCGAACTCCTCTTCGAGGAAGAAGCTCTGGATCGACTGGGCCGGGAAGAGAGCGAAGCCGATCGCCACCATCGCCAACGTCATGTAGCGGATGGTGTCGATCCGCCAGATGCGGGCGAAGGCCGCCTCCACCGAGATCGGGACCTCGTCGCGCGCCTCGAGCCCTGTTCCGAGGACATCCTTCTTCTCCCACTGGCCGCGTTCGGGTTCGGGAATGAAGAAGGCGAGCAGACCCATCACCGCGACGGGAATACCGAGTACGAAGTAGGCCCATCGCCAGCCGGCGGCTCCCCCGGCGATTGCGGCGATGCCACCGACCAGGATCGGCGAGGCTGCGGAGAAGATGCGCCCGACCCCCTGGTTGGTTGCGTACATGCGGCCACGGGTGGCGATCGGGTAGGTGTCGGCCAGCAAGGTGCTGTGGACGGTGATGGTGTTCGCTTTGCTGATGCCGGTGAAGAACCGCGCCACGAACAGGTTGAAGGCGTTGACGGCGGCGCCCGACAGGAACGCAAAGAATCCGAAGGCGAGGCTGGCAACGCCCACGATCGGGCCGCGTCGCATGCGGTCGGCGAGCCAACCCATCGGTCCGGCACCGAGCACGAAAAACGCCACCGACGCAGTGGAGATGAAGGTGATCGTGCCGTCGCTGACACCGAAGGTCTCGGCGATGTCGGGTCCGAGGATCGTGATCGCCGACTGCTCGAGTTCATCGAGCGAGTTGAGGATGAGCAGGACGACGAACGTGAAGAAGCCGCCTTTACGGAGGCCCTCTTTGAGCGGCATCTCTTCGCCACCGACACCGGGCAGGAGGTCGTCGGCGAAGATGACATCGCCGGATCGCTGTGCCTGCGCCGTCCGCCGAGCGGCTTCTTCGTCGAGTACCGCTGCGGTCAGCGACGCCGCATGGTGCTGCTCCTCGTCGCTCACTGGTCCCCCCTGACGCCCCCCGGCAGAGGTGACCATAGGCGCGTTCTCGGGCTGTGGACTAGCTGATTCTGACGGACCGTCAGGTGTCGTCACCCGACCTGTTTCTGCGATCGGTACCCGGCGGGCCAGCGCTCGTGTGGTTGGTGTTGGGCGGATCGACCGCCCAGGCGGGGGTGCTTCCCCACCGGCCGTCGAATACGAAATGGTCGAGCGGTCGCCGGCGAACCGGTCCGTGCCCACCAACCGGTTTCCCGACGGTGACGGTGGCCGCCAACAAGGCATCGTCGGGTATCTGCAGAAGGTTGCGCAGGTCGACTTCCACGGGCAGGTGCCACATCGCCACAACGCCGCCGTAGCCGCGCCCGCGAGCTGCGAGGAGCAGGTTCTGCATGGCCGGATAGATCGACGACCCCTCGGTCTCGGTCGGCTCTCGGTACCGGACCAGAACCGGGAAGATCAATGCCGGGACGGTGGCCAGGCCGCTGATGTGTTCGTCCATCGAGCGTGCCATGCGGGCCTTCGGAGAGTTGTCCTCGCTCCCCGAGCCGGCTTCGTAGCCGTCGCCGCGACGCTTGGCTCGCCAGATGCGAGCTGCGGCATCGGCAACCAGGCGCTTGGCCTCGACCGCGACTGGGCCGTCGGTGAGCACGATCAACCGGAACGGCTGCCGGTTGCTGCCGGTCGGTGCCCGGCTGGCGGCGAAGCAGATGTCGCGGAGGACGTCCTCGGGGACGGGCTCGTTGCGATAGCGGCGAATCGATCGGGTGCTGGCGATTCCTTCGAGCAGCCCGACCGTGTCGGCGGCGACGGGGGTATGGGCGAGCGGATGGGCCGCGCCATCGATGGCGGCCGATCCTGCGGCAGCCGACTCTGCGTCGGCCAGGTGCTCCCCGTCGGTCATGGCCGCCACCCTAGGGCGCGCATCCGTGGTCGAACATTGCCGTGCTCGAACAGTGCCGTGACCGAGTAGTGAAGTGCCGGGGAGCGGTGCTGTACGATCGCCCCCCGTGGCTCCCCGATCCAAGGCGTTCATCCCGAACGCGCCGGACGAACTGACGCCCGAATGGGTCACCGCTGCGCTTCGCCGTGCCGGGGCGCAGGGTTCGGTCACCGGATTGACGGTCGAACCCCTGTCCGGTGGGGGCATCGGCATGACGGGTCAGACCGTGCGCGTCCGACTCGAATGCAGCGCAGATGCCGACGGCATTCCCGACACGGTCATCGCCAAGTTCGCAGCGTCCGATCCCCAGACACGGGGCCTCATCGAGGTCTACGACTCGTACGCACGCGAGATCCGCTTCTATCAGCGCTACGCCGAACGCATGCCGGTGCGGGTCCCCACCTACTTCGGCGCCGATTACGACCCGGGCTCGTCGGGTCAGGCCGGTCCCGTCATGCGCCACCTCGTCGATGCCTTGCCGGTAGGGGTGAAGATCTGGATCTCGAAGAACACCGTGCGCTACATGCGGCCGTCGAAGCGCCGCTACGCCCTGCTGATCGAAGACATGGGTGCCTTCGGCTCCGTGCACGACCTCACATCGCCACCTGACGATGATCAGGTCGCCGCTGCCCTCGACGTCTTTGCCGCGATTCATGCCCGGTTCTGGAACGACGCTTCCTTGGCCGGAGACGACACGTTCGACGTCATCACCACCACCACGCCTCGCCTGCTGTGCGACGTGGCGCGCGCTCGGGCCTTGCCGATCGCATGCGATCGGTACGGCTGGCTCGGCGACGAGGAACGCAGTCGATTGCTGGAGGCATGCGATCGGTTCGGCGCCGACCTTGCCCGTCTCAATCAACCGGTCACTCTTGTGCACGGCGACCCGCGCACCGACAACCTCCTGTACACACCGGACGGTTCGGTGATCCTGCTCGACTGGGCGTTGACAGCCAACGGGCACCCGGGTTGGGACGTCGGCTATCTGCTGTCGTCGTGCCTCGGACATGAGCGCATCGGCGCACGCGACGCACTCGTCGCCGGGTACCGGGCTGCGCTCGTCTCCCATGGCGTCACGCTCGACGAGGTGGAACTGCAGGACGCAATCGACGCGGCGTATCGCGTCGTCGCCGTGCAGCAGTTGCTGGCGCTCTCCGTGCTCGAAGGAACCGACAACATGACCGGGGCGGAGATGGCCGACCTGTGGTTGCCTCGGTTGGCAGCCGGGTTGACCCACCGCTGGGCCTGACCCAGCACAGGGCCTGAGCCAGCACAGGGCCTGACCCAGCACAGGGCCTGATCTGCTGCGGGGTCTGATCCCTCTGGGGCCTGATCCAGCGGCGAAGTTGCCGACCTCGGCCGGAGGTGGCCGCCGAGTGGTGCGCTCGACTCAGCCGGGCCAGCCGTGATGGGGTGGAACCTCGAATGCACCGATCGCATCGGCTCGACGATGGAGCAGGTCGACCGTCTCGCGAAGGTCCATCGTGATGATGTAGCGGCGCTCGATCGTTGCCTCGACCACGAAGTCACCCTGTGCATCGAGGTCGGCCTCGTTCACGTCCCGGCCGGCGCGCTCGAGCATCGCCTTCATCTCGTCGAAGGTCATGCTGGTGCGCCCGGTCGCCTCGCCGACCCGTTGCAGGTGCTCGGGACGGTTGCGTTGGGCGGTGAAAAGCCCGGTCCGTTGCAACCCGCCGGCCGGGTAGAAGACCGAGGCTCGAAGCTGGGTTCCCTCGCTGCGAAGGTTGTGATGGAGCGCCTCGGTGAAGCACGAGACGGCCGCTTTCGACGAGGCGTAGACCGATGCGGTGGGCACCGGCGCAAAGCCGCCATCGCCCGACGACGTGTTGACGATCTGACCGGGTACACCACTCTCGATCATGCGGGGCACGAACTCCGACACGCAGAATGCGGTGCCGAACACGTTGACACCGAAGCACCAACGCCAGTCGTTCGGTTCCTGCTGCCAGGGCTTTCCGCCACCACCGGAGGTGACGCCAGCGTTGTTGAACAGCAGGTTGACCTTGCCGTGGGTGGCATAGACATGATCGGCCAGCGCCTTCACCGAGGCCTCGTCGGTGATGTCGGTTCGCCATCCCGAGACCGACCCGACGGGTGCAAGCTCGGCGATCGTTTCGTCGATGGCGCCTTGCTCGATGTCGGCGACGACCGCAGTGGCCCCGGCCCGCAACAGGGCGCCGACGATGCCCCTGCCGATGCCGCTGGCGCCGCCGGTGACGACGGCGACCGAGTCGGCGATGTCGATCGGGAGGAGCGTGCTCTGCTCGCTCATACGACGGCTCCTTCGAGTTGATTGAGTGGATTCATGCCGGGACAGCCCTTGGCCCGCTCCGGGATCTCCCCGTAGTCGATCGGTGTCGCCACTTGGTCCTTGGTCGGGCAGAACTGTTCCGCGAGCGGCAGGAGCGCATCGATGTCGAAGTTGTAGACCTTCGCTGCGTTGGTCGTGAGCATCTGCACGGCTTCGTCGACGGAATAGTTGGCGAACGTCAGGCGCAGATGCTCCTTGGTGTGCGGGTGGCTTCCCTCGATGTGGGGGTAGTCGCTTCCCCACATGACCTTGTGGGTTCCGACCGATCGTGCGACTGCGGTCTCGGACGGTCGCAGGAACGAGGCACCGATGTGGCACTGCCGTTCGAAGTACTCGCTCGGGGTGAGCGACATCTGGGCGACGGCCTGGCCCCCGAAGATCGATTCGGATCCGTACCGGCTGTACTTCATGCGGTGGTAGAAGCTGTCGAGCTTGGCCAGGGTGTCGGGGACCCAGGCGGTACCGGTCTCGGTGATGACATAGTCGAGTTCGGGGTGACGTTCGAACACACCGGAGAACATCAGGTGCCACAGGGCGCGTTGCGTCCACCACTGCACTTCCAGCATGAACATCGCAAGCGACGCCGGGAAATGGTTGCCAAAGTTCGGGGACGCACCGCCGGCGTGATGATTGAGGGGCATGCCGTGGGCTGCGGCGGCGGCCCAGATCGGTTCATAGCTCTTCGAGTAGAGCGGCTCGAACGGTGAGTCGGGCGGTGCCCCTGGCACCAGCACACCCCCGGTGAGCCCTTGCTCGGCCGCCCACTCGATCTCGGCCACCGAGCCTTCGACATCACCGAGGAAGATCTGAAAGACGCCGGCTCGTCGGTGTGGTGCCTCGCTCACGAAGTCGGCGAGCCATCGATTGTGGGCTCGGAGGCCGGCCCATCGGTACTCGAAATTGTCCTGATAGGGCGGCGCTTCGAAACTGCTCGCTGCCGGTGGGGCGAAGGGTGGCTGAGTGTTGGGGAACAGCACCGTCGCCACGACGCCGTCTTGTTCCTGCTCCCGCAGGCGACGCTCACTCGACCAGTTGCGGTCGCCATGCTCGTCGGGGTCGCCGTCCACGCCGACCTCGAGCGGCGAGCGTTCCATGTCTTTGAACAGTTCCTTCTGGCGTGCCACCCCTTCCTCGATGCTGGTGGCCCAGCGGTCGAAATCGTCGTGGTACGCCGATGCGAGGTACTGCTTGTAGCTCCGCACGTCGGCCCCGCAGTGGGCGTCGGCCGAGATGACGATGTGGTGATCGGTGGCAGGAAGGTCGGACGGATCGGTCAGGCTCACGTCCTCACTGTTCCCGTTCGGTCAGGACGCGTGCAAGACGGCTGGGTCGGCCGGTGGCGGCGTGGCCGCCTTCACGAGGGTGATGCGGTCACGGTGACCCTGCTCGATGCACTGGTGCAGGCAGTTGATCCGGTCGCTCGCCGTGGTCTTGTGGAACATCGGCAAGAACGCATGGACCAACGCTGCGACCGCAGCGCCGAACAACTGGCGGCTGACGCTGGCTGCCACCCGCATGTGTTCGCCGTAGGTCTCGCCTGCACTGTTCGGGTGTTCGGTGAACGGGTTCGTAGCCATGGGATCACCCTACGAACATCGGGGTGCAAGATCCGGCCTTGTTTCGCGTAAATGCCCGCTGTATGTAGCATATTATGTTTCAAACAAGCTGATCTGGAGTAAGAAGTGTGAAACTTGATGAGATTGATCGGGAAATCGTGCGATTGCTCCAAGCCGATGCCTCGTTGACTGCACGCGAGTTGGCCGAGCATGTCGGCCTGACATCGACGCCGTGCTGGCGGCGAGTGCAGATTCTCGAACGCGAAGGTGTCATCACTCGCCGGGTGGCCCTCGTCGACCCTCGCTCGATCGGTCTTGGTGTCACCGTCATGGTGCACATTCGCACCAACGATCACAGTGCAGCGTGGCTCGAGCGCTTCACCGCTGCGCTCGACGAATTGCCCGAGATCATCGAGGCGTACCGGATCTCGGGAGAGATCGACTACACGCTGAAGGTCGTCGTGCCGTCGATCGACGCGTTCGACGGCTTCTACAAGCGGCTGATCACCGAGGTGGATCTCTACGACGTTCGCAGCGTGTTCGTCATGGAGGAGATGAAGCGCACCACGGCGTTGCCGCTCGATTTCGCCTGAGCTCCGTTGTGTAGCTTCTGACCATGGCCGCCCTGACACCACCGGGGGAGTGGAGCTACGGCATCCAGCTCCCGATCCAAACCCTCACGCGTACACTCGTCGACCCGTGGGAAGACGCAGCGAGCGTGGCCGATCTCGTCACGATCGCCGAGACGGCCGACACCAACGGCTACGGCTTCATCGGAGTGTGTGACCACATCGCCATTCCCGACAACGACTACGCCGCCAACATGACCACCACCTGGTACGACACGGTGGCGACGCTGGCGTATCTCGCCGCCCATACAGCGACGACCCGGCTGCTGTCCGTCGTGCTGGTTGCGGCCTATCGGCATCCGCTTGCAACGGCGAAAGCCTTCGGCACCCTCGACCATCTGTCGGGCGGCCGAGCGATCCTTGGGGTCGGTGCTGGTCACGTCGAGGCCGAGTTCGACGCGCTCGGGGTCGACTTCAGCACGCGGGGCAGGCGTCTCGACGAGACGATCGACGCCGTTCGGGGGGCGTTCGCCGACACGTACGTCAGCCATGACGGCGAGTTCTTTTCCTACACGGACATGGGTGTAGCCCCCCGACCGGTGCAGGCCGAGCTGCCGATCTGGGTCGGCGGTGCCGGGCGCGCCGCCTGGCGCCGCACGGGGGCACGGGCCGATGGCTACATCCCGATGGGCCTGCCCAAGGAGCAGTATCCCGAGGCGATCGAACGCATGCGGGAGGCGGCGGTGACGGCCGGTCGTCCGTCCGACGTGGCACTCGACATCGGCTACATGACGCCATGGGGATACCTGCTTGGCAACCCACCCGACGACGGCTCCATCGGGATGCACTGGTTGCAGGGGGGAGCCGAGGGGCTCGCCGAAGACATCCGTGCAGCCCGGGCCGTCGGCTGCAACGTGATGCATCTGAAGTTCCGTGCCCGTGACGCCGCCGAATACGCCGACAGCCTGCTCGCGTTTCGCGAACAGGTTGTTCCCCTCGTGGACGAAGCGTGAACAGAATTACTGACCAGGATGTTTGACCAGGATGGCTGACCAACCGAGTCCAGCACCCACGCCAGACGGGGGTGCCGATTGGAGGGGCTTCGATCCGGCTGCCACGGAATTGACCCAGAGCTACGAGGTGTCGGGCTTTTCGCTTCGGTGGGATGTGTGGGGCGATGCCCCTGGGCCGCCGTTGGTGCTGCTCCACGGTTACACGGGGTCGGTCCACGACTTCGCGCTGCACATCGAGGCGCTTGCCGCCACGCGCCGGGTCTTCGCCATCGAGCATCGGGGACACGGACGCTCCTCGGGCTCAGGTGACCCGTCCACGTACACGGTCGACCACATCGTCGACGACACGGTCGCGTGGGTACGAGACGTGGTGGCCATCGATGGTCAGCCGATCGACCTGCTCGGGCACTCGATGGGTGGCCGAATCGCCATGCGGTTTGCGCTGGTCCGCCGCGATCTGCTGCGGTCACTGATCCTGATGGATACGACGGCGTGGGCATTCGGCGAGGAGCACGGCGAGCGGCGTGGCCTCGCCGTGGACTTCCTCCGCTCGATCGAGCCCGGTCAGGTTCCGCCCCGCACCCCGCGCTCGGCCGAAGACGACCTGATCGAGGCAGCTGTCCCGCAGGCGTGGATCGACGAGAAATGGGCGATTCGCGACCAAATGGATCCGATGGCCCAGCGGGCCCTCGGGATCCAGTTGTTCGACAATCGCCTCGACCGGGTCGACCATCAGCTGGGCGACATCCCGTGCCCGACCACGGTGATCGCCGGCGAGTTCGATGAGCCGTACGTCTCCCATGGTCCGCAGCTCGCCGAAGCCATTCCCGGCGCCCGGTTCGTCCACATCGACGGGGCGTACCACTCGCCCCAACTCACCCATGGGGTCCAGTGGCGCACCGCCGTCGAAGCGCACCTGGCCCGGCTCTGAAGGACCCCGCTGACATGGCGCGCTGCGGTGACATCCGTGGAGCTGTTCCGGATCAGAGCCGGGAGTCGATCCCAGGTCTGATCCCGGGTCTGATCCCAGGTCTGATCCCGGGTCTGATCCCGGGTCCGATCCCGGGTCCGATCCCCGTTGTCGACACCATGATCGGCTTCGCCGCTCCTCTCGCGGGCGTCGATCGGGAGCTTCCGCAGGTGCGGGCGACGATGCGAGGTGTCGAGCACACCGCCGAGTACCTGTATCGAGACATCCCACCCGCTACCGATGCGCCGGTTGCTGCGACGATCAACGCCATGGACCGGCACGGCATCGACATCGGGCTCGTCAACACGAACTCGTCGGTGGCGCTCGACGCTGCTGCGATGCACCCGGATCGGTTCGTGCTCGAGACGCATGTCGGCGAACTGGGCACACCCTTCGACATCGTGGGTTCGGTCGAGCGAATCCGCACCGAGCACGAGGAGTTCGGCACTCGGGCGGTGTCGCTTTTTCCAGTCGGTCCGGTCCCGCCGGTCCTCGTCGACTCGGCGGCTGCGTATCCGATCTACGCAACCTGCGTCGAACTCGGTCTTGCAATTTTTGTCAACGCCGGTGTGCCTGGCCCGCGAGTGCCGATGGCGGCCCAGCACGTCGAGCGGTTCGACCGGGTCTGCTACGACTTCCCCGAGCTCACGATCGTCATGCGCCACGGTGCCGAGCCGTGGACCGACCTGGCCGTCGAGCTCATGGTGAAATGGCCGGGACTGCACTTCTCGACGTCGGCCTTCGCTCCCAAGCACTATCCGCCCGCAATCCTCGAGTACCTCAACAGCCGGGGGGTCGAGAAGATCGTCTATGGCGGCTACTTCCCGATGGCCCTGACCCTCGACCGGATCTTCGCCGAACTCCACGGACTCGCAGTGAGCGGTCGCATCCGGCCCGATCGTTGGGAACCGTTCCTCAGCGGAAATGCCCGCCGGATACTCGGGATCGATGACGTCTAGCGATCATGGCGCGCACCACCTACCGTCTGTTCCGAGAAGCCTGACCCTGAATGACCAGCTCCGAATGACCAGCACGTCTCGCCATCGCATCATCGATCCTCACGTCCACCTCTGGGACCCGCGGACCACACCACGGCAGGTGTCGCCGCTGGTCAGGTTGTTCGGACGGTGGCCGTCGCTGGTCGAGCGCCTGGCCCGGATGGCCACCCCCCAGCCGCTGGTCGATTTCGTCGGGGCCACCGACTACGTGCTCAACGCGCACCTTCCAGCCGATTTCCGAGCCGATGTCGGCCATCATGACGTGCAGGGCATCGTCCATGTCGAAGCCGACTGGTCGGCGCGCGGGGTGCTCGGACCGGTTGGCGAAACCAGGTGGCTCGACCGGCTCGACGATCCACCACTCGCCATTGTCGGCCACGCCGTCATCGACGATGCCGCAACGCTCGAGGCCCAGCTCGATGGCCACTCGGCGGCCAGCGGTCGACTCCGCGGCATCCGCGACTCGATGGCCGCCCATCCCGACGAGCGGGTGCATTCATGGACCGAGGCGTCACGACTCGGCTCCGACGAGACTCGCGCCGGCGTCGCCGCACTCGGTGAACGACAGCTGACCTTCGAGGCATGGTGCTATTCGAACCAGCTCGACGAACTGGCCGATCTCGCCGCCGACGTGCCGATGACGTCGATCATGCTCGATCACATCGGCACGCCTGTCGGGGTCGGTGGCCCGTACGGGGGGGTTGGCGAGACCGCTGCCGAGCGGGAACGAATCTGCGACGCCTGGTACGCCGGCTTGGAACGGGTTGCGGCCAACCCCAACGTGCACTGCAAGCTCAGCGGACTCCTGATGCCGATCTGCGGCTTCGGCTATCACGAGCGGCGGGCTGGGGGTGACGCGCCAAGTCACGCCGAAGTGGTCGACGCGCTGGCACCGCACATCTTGCAGGCGATCTCGACGTTCGGTCCCGAACGGTGCATGTTCGCCAGCAACTTTCCGATGGACAAGGTCTCGATCTCGTACGAGCAGCTGTTCGACGTGTTTTTCGAGATCGCAGGGAGCGCTGGGCTGTCACCGGAACAGGAAGCAGCGCTCTTCGCCGACAACGCAGTCGCGTTCTACCGACTGGTCGACACCGAGCGTCCACCCGATGACGGGACCGGTCCGGCGTCCTCGTCGTCCTGAGTCTGACCCTGAGTCTGAGTCTGACCCTGAGCCGGGGCGTGAGCCTGAGCCGGGGCCTGACCCTGACCCTGAGCGGGTTCAGCCGCCTTTGATCTCGTCCATCACGCCGCGGTAGGCGTTGATGTCTCCCTGACCGGGCGCATAGAACGAGATGCGGTCGACGATGTCGCCGTAGCGGTGGATCAGGCCCGGCGCGATCTCGTGCGGCTCGCCGACGACGGCGAACGCATTGAGGATCTCGTCGTCGATCAGGTCGCCCATGCCGACCCAGTCGCCCTGCTTGGACAGGGTGTTGAGGCGCGGTTGGAGGTCGGTCCAGCCGTGATGTTCGAACACGACGGCGTAGGCGGGGGTCGAGCCGTAGAACGCGATCTGCTGTTTCGTTGCCGCCATGGCGGTTTCGAACTCTTGCTCGGTCTGCCCCGACACGACGAAGAACGGGCCGGAGATCATGAAATCGTCCATCGACTTGCCAGCCCGCTCACGCCCCTCGGCCAGCTTCGGGACGGTGACGTCTCGGAGGTACTGCTCGGTGGTGAAGCCATGGGCGATGAAGCCGTCACAAACCTCCCCGGCGGTGCGGGTCATCAGCTCACCGACACCGGCCAGCCAGATGTTGGGAACACCGTGGTCGGCCAGATCGGCCTTGTCAGGGGTGAAGAACGGCGTCATCAGGGTGTGGGTGTAGAACTCGCCCTTGAATCGCAGTGGCTCGCCGGTCAGCCAGGTGTCCCAGATGGCGCGGATGGCGGAGATCATTTCCTTGGCCCGAGCGGCCGGCTTGCTCCACTCCATCGAGAAGCGCTTGGTGATGTGGGGCTTGATCTGGGTACCGAGACCGAGGTTGAAGCGACCATCGCTCAGCGCCTGGAGATCCCAGCCGAGGTTGGCGAGCAGCATCGGGTTTCGCGCGAAGGCAACGGCGATCGACGTACCGAGCTCGAGTCTCTCGGTGTGTTCGGCGGCGAGCACCAGGGGCAGGAACGGGTCGTGGCTCGTCTCGGCCGTCCAGATGCCGTCGTACCCGGCGGCTTCCTGCGCCTTTGCGTTGGCGACGATCTTGTCGATGTTCGAGCCGAGCCCGAGGCCTCCGTCTACTTTCATGCGGTGGTGTCTAGCACCGGTGGTGCGATGACGCAGAACCCCGGCGGCGGGCGGAGCAGCTCGCTGGCGCCGGTATCGACCGGAGCAACGGTCCCCACCGACAGCGCGGCGGCCACGCCTGCTGCGGCAAGGGTCACGCCGACGCCGGCAGGGACGATCGGGAGGCCGTTCCCGCTGGAAACGGGAGGCTCGGGTACTGGTGACTCGTCAATCAGGAGGTGGAGCACCATTCCCGTCACGCCGAGTGCCACCCCGATCCACCAGATGCCCAGGTAGGAGTCGGTGGCGTCGAGCAGCTCGCCACCGAGAAAGGCGCCGGCGAACGATCCGATCTGATGCGACAGGAAGACGATGCCGAACAGAGCGCCAGCATGGGTCGGGCCGAACTGTTGGGTGACGATCGCCGAGGTCATCGGCACGGTCGCCAGCCACAACAACCCCATCGCCATGCCGAAGGCGATGGTCGAGGCGGCACTCAGCGGCACGAGCAGGTAGGCGGCGATGACCACGGCTCGCAGGCCATAGATCCAGGCGAGCACCGTGGTGAACCGTATTCGTTGACCGAGCACGCCGACGATCAGTGAGCCGGCGATATTGAACAAGCCGATCAGCGCCAGTCCCGTCGAGGCGGTGGCGCTGCTGAGTCCGCCGTCCTGGGCATAGCCGGGCAGGAAGATCCCGATCGAGGTGACGTGGAAGCCGCAGACGAAGAAGGCGCCGTTGAGCAGCAGGTACGAGCGGCTGTGACCCGCCCGCCGAAGCTCGTCGCGCAGCGTACGGGCCGGTTCGGTCCCCTGGCGGCCGACGCTCGGGAGAGCGTCATTCCGGGTGCTCGCCGGGGTGTTCACCGCAACGCTGGCGATGAATGGCGCAACAAGGACGATCAACCCGGCAACCACGGCGAGCAGGACCAGCGTGTCGGACCAGTCGGTGCGGTCGAGATACCACTGAGTGAGGGGCACGAGCACGAACTGTCCGAGTGAACCGACCGCCGAGACGATGCCGAGGTTCAGGCTGCGCTTCTCGGGTGGTGAGATCTTGCCGACGGTCGACAAGACCACGGCGAAGCTGGCAGCTCCGATCGCAACACCGGTGACGAAGCCACCCGACAGCAGCACTGCGGTCGGTGAGCCGGCCCGCGACAGCAGGAGAAGCGAGAGTGCGTACAGCACACCACCCACGGCGAGGGTTCGCGTCGGGCCGAATCGGTCAGAAGCGGCACCGGCGATCGGCTGGGAGAACCCCCACAGCAGGTTCTGGACCGCAACGGCGATGGCGATCGAGCCGGTCTGGGTGTCGAGGCCCTCGGCGATGGGTTCGAGGAGGATCCCGAACGTCGATCGCACACCCAGACTGATGGAGGTGATCGCACCGCCCGCAATGAGCGCAACCCACAGGGGAAAGCGGCTGCGATGGGTCGCTGCGGGGGCAGTGCCGGAGGTAGATTCGGGGGCAGTGCCGGAGGTAGATACAGGGGCAGTGCCGGGGTTCGATACCGGGTCCGAACCTGTCGTCATGGCCGACGCAGTCGGGGCCGTCGGGTCGACCGTGCCTGCGTGATCGGGTCGAGTTGATCAGCCTGATCCGAGCCGGATTCCGATGCCTCGAGGGCCTTGCGATGGCCACCACGGAGCCAGAAGTCGATGCCGAGCCACATGGCGATCGCGGTGAAGATCAGCATGCCGACCGCGCCGGTCGTGTATGCCGCCGCGCGCCCCTGCTCCTCGTAGATGGTGGCGATCACCACTGCGGTGATGCCGCCAGCAAGCGCCTGGGTCGCGCCGATCAGGCCTTGCGCGCCCGATTGGCGTTCCTCGGGTACCGCCATCGCAACGGCCACACCCGACGCCGAGACGGTGAGGCCATCGGTGAGTGCGTGCCCCATCGTGAACACGAAGATCCATTCGCCCGAGGGCAGTTGGCCATACGCCGCCATGAAGAACGCACCGGCGATGAGTCCAAGTCCGCCAACCTTGAACGGACCGACCCGCTGGCTGAGTCGGCCGCTGAACGGACCGAAGACGATGAGCGGAATTGCGAAGAGGGTGATGCCGAGGTTCGACATCCAGTCGGCAGTGCCGAGGTCTTCGTGCACGACGTCCCACAATGCGTCGAACGCGCCGATCATCAGGAACAGTGCACCACCCATCACGACGGCACCGGCGACAACCCGGGAACCGAGAAGATCGAAGGCGAGTCGTTGACCGCTGGTGTCGACTGTCTCCTCGACGTGGAATGACTCCGCAACGGCCAGCACGCCAATGGTGGCTGCTGCAACAACAACGTACGGGGCGGCAAGCCCGAACGGGCCCACCAGCACGGCCGATAGGGCCGGACCCATGGCAAAGCCGAAGACGTCGGCGCTGAGGAGTCGCCCCAGGTTCTCACCCAGGTTCTCCGGGTCGGCCAGGATCACAATACGACGGATCGCCGGAATCGCCGTGCCGATGCCGAGTCCGGAGATGACTCGCCCGGCGAGCAGCACCTCGAGACTCTCGCCGAAGCCGAGCATGAGGATGCCGACGATGTTGAGCAGCACGCCGGCCCGGATCAGGTTGCGGGCATGGCCCCGGTCCCCGATCGGTGCGATCAGGGTTTGGGCGAAGAAGGCCACGATGAACCCGAGGCCGATCAGCCAGCCGATCGAGGTCTCACTGATCCCGTAGGCGTTGCGATAATCGGCGACGACGGTGAACAGCACGCCATAGCCGGAGGAAAGGAGAGCGGACAGACCTCCGAAGATCCAGGAGGGCGAAATCGAACCGGAATGCGCGGTTTCCTGCCGATGCTCGGAGGGGTTCACTGCGGCAGGCATTTCGGGACTCTAGGTGTCGGGGACGTGGCGACGATATTTGACTGGCGTTCGGATGGCGTTCGGACGACGTTGGACGGGGCTTGGACGAGATTCGGCGAGTTGGATGCTCAGTCGCCCGTGGCAGCACCACCGTCTTGTTCGGCCTCAGCATCTGCGAGCGCAGTAGTAGTGCGGAGTTCGAGTTCGGGCAGGAACCAGGCGACCACACAGAACAGGGTGATGACGGGCACCGCCGACCACATGATCATGTTGGTGGCCACGGCCACAGCGTCTTCGACGGCCGTCCGCAACGTTGGTTCGAGGGCCTGGATGTCTTCGGGGGTCGAGAGGAGGTCGTCGACGTCGATCGCCCCCCGCTCGGTGGTGGCGAGTCCGCCGAGTTCGCGATTGATCGTGGAGGTGAGAAGCGCGCCGAGTGCGCCGACACCGATGGTCGAGCCGAGTGATCGAAAAAAGTTGATGGCGGCCGTGCCTGCGCCGAGATCGACGAGGGTGAGCGAGTTCTGGGTCGCCGTGGTCATCGTCGGATAGATGACGCCCATCGCAAATCCGGCGACGACGAGCCAGGGCATGGCGTCGTAGATCGAACTGTCGACATCGAAGGTCGTGAAGCCGAAGGTGGTCACCAGGGTGAGCACGGGTGCGGTGAGGATGAGCCAGCGGTAGCGGCCGGTGTCGGAGATGACGCGGCCTGCGAACCATGATCCCACCGGCACGCACAGGGTGGAGGCGGCGAGGACGAGCCCAGCGGTGGTGGGCGCTTCGCCGAGCGAGACCTGGAAGAACAGGGGAAGGAACGAGAAGCTCGCCATACCGACGACGCCATAGGTGAAGTTTCCCCAGGTGAGGATGGCGAACGTGCGATTGCCGAAGAGTCGCATCGGCAGCACCGGCTCGGATGCTCGTTGTTCCCACCAGACGAACAGGACGGTGGAAGCGATCGACCAGCCCAGCAGGGAAACGATGAGCGGCGATCCCCAGCCGTAGGAGCCGTCACCGCCACCGAGTGCCACGCCGACGACAAGAGCAGTCACACCGGAGACGAGGATGGCGGAACCGAGCAAGTCGAGATCGCGAACCCGCGATGGCAGTCGGAAGGTGAGGTTGACGTGGATGATCGCGATGGTGACCAGCCCGAGGGGCACGTTGATGAGGAAGATCCATCGCCAGCTGGCGATATCGACGAACACGCCACCGATCACCGGTCCGGCAAGGGCTGACGCCGCGAAGTTCATGGTGTAGTAGCCCATGTACCGCCCTCGCTCGCGGGGCGAGAAGATGTCGCCGATCACGATGAACCCCATCGCCATCAGCCCGCCACCACCAATGCCTTGCAGCCCTCGGGACACCACGAGCTGCCACATGGTCTGACTGACCGCCGCCATCACCGAGGTGACGATGAAGATCGCGAGTGCCGCTTCGGTGAGGGCGCGACGCCCGTAGATGTCGGACAGCTTGCCGTACAGCGGTGTGGCGGCGACCGAGCCGAGCAGGTAGGCGGTGAGCACCCACGGCAGCTGATCGATCCCACCGAGCTCGCCTGCGATCGTGGGCAGCGCAGTCGAGACCGCCGTGCTGTCGAGCGACGACAGGAAGGTTGCCGTCATCATCCCACCGAAGATCAGGAGCGTCTGACGCCGGTCGGGCAGGTTCGTCGGGGTAGCGGTCTCGGTGATCGGGCGAGGCTACGCGGGGTTGGTGTCGAGTACCGCTTCCGTGGCGAGGCTTGATCGCTCGCCATCGGGTCGGACTCATGGCGGGGCCAGCATCCACTCGCCGCCAGCGCCCCGAGCAACCGTCCATTGCTTGTCGTGGATCAGATGATGATGGTGAGCGCAGACGAGGACGAGGTTGTCGATGTCGGTCGGGCCACCGTTGCGAACCCAGCGAACGTGGTGGGCCTCGCACCGGGCAGGGTCGGCACCACAGCTGACGCAGCCACCGTCTCGGGTGATGAGGGCACGCCATTGGGCGTCGGTGGCGAGTCGAACCCGTGTCCCCAGCCACAGGGGCTCGCCGTCCTGGCTGAACACGAGCCCGTGGAGATCGGAAATGCAGGCGAGGCGTGCGACCTCGGCATTGGCCAGGGGACCCACTCGGGGGGTGTGCCCTGATCCGTCGGCGTGGGCAACCACGATCATCTGGTTGCGCACCGCTGGTGGTCCGGCATGGGGCCGCTGCCGGCCGACGATCAGCGCAGCGAGAGCATCGGCTCGCCGCTGTTGGGGCGTACGAACCTGTGCGGCGCCGTCTCGCCCACCATCGGACCGGAACAACCGATCGGTCTCGGCGTCGATGACTGACGCGATCTCGGCGAACGTGACGTCGTCGAACTCGGCGTGGAGCACACCCATGTCGTCGTGCACCAACACCGCGCGTCGAGAGGCTCGTTGGTGTTCGAGCCGGGCGGCGAGGTCCTGATCGTCGGCATGGCGGCGGACGAAGTCCGTGACATGGCGCCGCATCGCATCGGCCGGTTTCGCTTCGGCGATGCGGAGGAGTGTGCCGTCGGCGACGGCGTCGACCGATGTGCGTTCTGCTGCTTTGGCGAGGACATCGACATGTGCGCCGCGGATTGCCCCCGACTCGAGCGCAGTGTTCACCTCGGGCAGGGCTTCGAGGAGTTCGCCACGGGCGACAGCTTGGTCGGCTTCGTGTTGGGTGCAGCGGGTTGCCCCACGAACCGCAGATGTGTCACCCAATCGAGCTGCGCATTTCGCGACGAAGGCGTCGAGCGCACCCTGATGTTGGGCTGCGTCGGCGAGCCACGCTCTGACTCGACGCTCGGGAGCATGCGTGATGTCGATCGATGCCAGCGATGCAGACCAGTCCGTGAACACTGCAGCCTCCCGAGTGCAGGAAGGACGGATTCCGGACCAGGACGTGTGTGGTGCCGGACCTGGTGAGCGGCGACGATGTCATTCTACCACAGTCACGGCCAAAAGCGAACATACGTTCGTCACAATTTAGTTTATGACAGCCTGCAGCTCCCGCACGGTGACTGGGATGGTGGTCGTCTCGCGGTGAATGGTCCACCAGTGCTCGACGGGCTGCAGGTTGGTCTGGCGGTACAGGTCCCAGGTGGTCACTGCGGTGAGTTCGGCGTGCAATGGCGCCAAGTCGGGTTGGTCTCCGTTGGAAAGGAAGGTGTAGCTGCAGTCACTGGTCTGGGTGGCATCGAAGGCGGGTGACCACACGAGTGCCATGTCGCTGTCCCGGTCACACCTGACCGTGTCGCCATTGGGCATGATGAACACGACGTCGCGCAGTTCGGGTCGAACCGTTGCCCATACCGGGCCGGCTACGGCCGACAGCGACGGGTAGTCGAGTCGGCCTGTCACAGCCAGCCACGTCGGGATGCCGACGATCTGCACGGTCGTCGGGTTGGTGACCGGCGCTGGGTCTTCGAACGCCATCGAGCGGTAGGCGAACAACGCGATCTCGTCGGTCGACACTGCCGGACCGGTGATGGTGGCGGGGTCGTGGATGACGAACGTCGGGTAGCCCGGCAGCATCGCGTCATCGACGTAGCAACGCAGTTCGTAGAGTTCGCCCGGGCGTGGCTCGACCGGGTACGGGCTGGCCTCGTCGAACGAGCTCCCGTGCACCTCCCAGTATTCGCAGCGAACGACCCGACCCGGACCGGGCCCAGGACCACCGGTCAGCCGGCGATCGAGCACATGGCCAGCGGTGACGTAAAAACCGTCGTCGGTTTTGCCGGTCCCGCCGCCCTCGTTCATCGGGTCGCCGATGCCCGAATCGACGAGCACCTGTGCTTCGGCCGGCACGGTGAGGGCGACCAACGCCACGGCGACTAGAACGCAGAGGCGCATTGGTCGACCGTGTCGTGCCGTTCGATCAGGAGTGTGCGGATCACCCGCCAGCCGTCGGGAGTCAATTCCAGGAGGTGCTGCAGCCAGCCGAGCCGCAGTTCGTCGTCGAGGATCTCGCCTGTCTCGCCGTCGACGAGGAGGGTGTCGTCGAACACACAGAGGTTGACGATGGCAAGGCCATTGTCGACGCCGACCAGGTCGGCCCGAGTCACGAGTGGATGGGGCTCGCCGCGATAGCGATTGACTTCACCGGCATCCCGCTTCAGTGCGGCGGTGGCGCGGAGTCCCTCGAGTCGAGTTCCTGCGGCGACCAGTGCCCACAGATCGTGATCGGGGTCGGGAGGATCCATGCCGACAACGAGTGCGTGCCAGTAGAGGTCGATCACCGCACGGATCTGCTCGGCATCGCTCGGCGAGACAGTGTCCGTTGACTCGATGCCAGGTGCCTCGTTGGTGGTGGACTCGTTGCCCAGAGGCTCGTCATCAGTCGAGCCAATCACATCCCTCGACGAGCCGGTATCGGTCGAAGCGCTGGTGGCGGATGAGTCGGCGAGCGCCGCCGACGCACTGGTCGTGGTGGACGAGTCCAGTACCGCCGTCGGGGCGGGGGAGGCCGCTGCGTTGGCGAGGCTGACCTCGGCGATGTCGGAGCCGCTGCTGCAACCCGGCGCAGACAAAGCCACTGCCAGGAGGCCGGGGGCTGCTGAACGCATCACAGTGACTGAAAGTAGATGAAAGGGTGTCGAGTTGCAACCAAGAGATGCAACTGCGACATGCTCGAGAGCGTTGGGTCAGCGGGGTGTCCAGGTCCCTCCAGCTTCATCGATCGCCTGGGTGAGCTCGGCCAGGTCTGTCAGCGCAGTCTCGAGGGCGTCATTCAGGGGCACGAACTCGGCTGCGGCCCGGGCTGCTGCGGCACGCTGGGTCTGGGTCGGCGCACCCGTCCGGTACAGGTGGAAGTGCCCGGCCCGATCGGCGAGGCCCTTCACCGACTGACTCGGCGGCTCGTTCAGGTCGGCCAGCACCGGGTCGCCGGTGAGCTGCGCAGCGACAGCCTCGACCGACCGGTGGCAGGCGTCGAGACGACCGACGAGCTCGGGCGAGGCTCCCGGCGCCGCCGCCAGCGCCACCCGCAGATGGGTGAGCCGGTCGCGCGCTGCAGTGATGGCCTTCGCAGCCCCGGCGATGTGGCGACGCAGGTTGTCGATCTCGGCCCCGAACGTCGTGCCGTCGTCGCTGTCGGCCTGCGTCACCACGTCGACGACCTCGACCGGCTCGGGGCCGGCGAGCGACTCGGCCATGCCGTCGGCCAGCAGGCGCACGAGCTCCACGCTGTAGGTGCCGGCGGCGCACAGCGGCCCCACGGGCTCATCGACCCAGGGCTCGACGAACTCGGGTTTGGCCAGATTGACCGGGTCATGGGCGGGACGGCGCAGGTCCCACGCCACCCGGTGCAGCCCGGCTGTGTGGGGGGCGTCGAGGCGTCGCACCACCGCACCGTCGGCGTCGCGCACCACGAGCTGCACGACCGGAGCGGTTTCCAACCGTTCCTCGGCGAGGGTGGCGAAACCGGGGAACGGCACATCGCCCTCGATGTCGTTCTCCGCTGCGAGTCGGGCGGCTCGGGCTGTCTCGATCGCAGCCGACAGGTGGTAGGTCACGACGGCGCCGAACGGTGGGTTGTCCGTCCGAAACGCGGTCGATCCGAGGGTTGGCTGCCCTTCGGCCTGCATCCGCTGGTGGGGCACATACCGCCAGGCCTGACGGATCGGGAACATCGTGGCCGGTGCGGCCAGCGCCTCGGCCGACATGCCCCGAAGTGGTGAGTAGTCGTCGAGCACGTAGAACCCTCGCCCGAACGTGGCGGCAACGAGGTCGTCGTCGCGGCGCTGGATGGCCAGGTCGCGCACCGCGATGGTCGGCATGGAGGGCGAGTCGCCCTGACCCATGCGGTGCCAATGGTCACCGCGGTCGAGCGAGACGTACAGCCCGTTCTCGGCGCCGACGAAGAGCAGCGCCGGGTCGATGTGATCCTGTTCGATCTGCCAGATGATCACGCCATCGGGGAGATCGCCGCGGATCGAGCGCCACGTCTTGCCCCCGTCGACCGTTTCGAACAGGTACGGCGTGTAGTCGCCGTTCTTGTGGTCGTCGGCTGCCACGAAACAGGCACCGGGCCGGTGCAGGCACGCTTCGACGTCGTTGATGAACGCCCGCTCGGCCAGGCCCGGCAGTTCGCCACTCGCCGCCCACGTTGCACCGCCATCGGATGAGTGGTGCACGAGTCCGTCGTCGGTGCCGACCCAGAGTTCGCCGTCGGCCACGGGCGACTCCGACAGGTCGGTGATGGTCGAATAGAACGACATGGCCATGTGGTCGTAGAGGTCGTCGACCGACCACACCCGGTCGCCGGTGGGCATCTCGAGGCGTGACAGATCACGGGTCAGGTCGCCTGAGATCGCGGTCCACGAGTCGCCCCGGTCGTCGGAGCGCCACACCCGCTGTGAGGCGGTGTAGATGCGACCCTCGGTGTGGGGTGAGCACAGGATCGGTGTGTCCCAGTTGAACCGCTCGGGTGGGTCGCCGGCCTCGCCCAGCGGCTGAATGTCGGTCAGTTCCATGGTGCGCCGGTCGTGGCGCATGATGTTGCCAACCTGCCACTCGAGGTACGAGATGTCGGGGTCGTTGGGGTCGAACGCAGTGCGGTACCCGTCGGCGCCGAGCGGCACCCACCAGTCCTGATTTCGCACGCCGTCGACGTGCATGGTCCGGGTCGGCCCGGCGAGCGTGCCGAGGTCCTGCGCGCCGCCGAGCAGGTTGGCGAACGGCACGCTGTCGTCGACCGCCACCCGGTAGAACTGTGAGATCGGCAGGTTCGACACGTGCCGGAAGGTGACACAGTCGTCGAACGTTTCGTAGAGACCGGCGTCGCATCCGACCAGCAGGTGGAGCGGATTGGCCGGATCGATCCAGACGACGTGGTTGTCGGCGTGCTTGTTCTTGCCGGTCTCGGCCGGTTTGAACGTCGTGCCGCCGTCCGTCGTCACATGCAGGAACACATCGACCTGATACACCTTCGCCGGGTCGACGGGGGAGGCGAAGAGCTCCTGGTAGTAGTGCGGCCCGGTGCCGCCGGAGATGTAGCCGCTGCGGCGTTCCCACGTGCGGCCCCGGTCGGTGGAGCGGTAGCAGCCCCGATTCTTCGGGTCGGCTGGATCGTCTTCGGGCGCTTCGACGGTGGCGTAGACGATCGACGGGTCGGCGGGGGTGACGGCGAGGCCGATCTTGCCGAGGTGGTGGTGCGCAGCGGGGAGACCGACGGTTGCTTTCGTCCAAGTGCGGCCGCCATCGGTCGACGTGTGGATGCCCGAGCCCGGACCGCCGCCCATATACGACTGCACCGTTCGGCGGCGCTGAAAGGTGGCGGCCACGAGCGTGTCGGGGTCGTCGGGCGCCAACGTGATCGACGTGACGCCGGTGTCGGCGTCGGTCTCCAGCGTCTGCTCCCAGGTAACGCCCCCGTCCCTCGACGTGAACAGCCCGCGTTCACCGCCCGACGACCAGAGCGGACCTTCGGCGGCGACGTGGATCGTGTCGCTGTCTCTCGGGTCGATTTCGATCTGGGCGATGTGTTCGCTCGCCGCAAGCCCCATGTGATCCCATGTCGCGCCTCCGTCGAGGCTGCGGTAAACGCCGTCACCCCAGGCGACGTGGCGGCCCGAGACCGCCTCACCGGTGCCGACCCACACCGTCTGCGGGTTGGACGGATCGAGGGTGATACAGCCGATCGAATAGCTCGGCTGCTGTTCGAAGATCGCCGTCCAGGTCGTGCCGGCGTTTGTGGTCTTCCAGACGCCGCCCGAGCCGACGGCCACGTACCAGGTGGTCGTGTTCGGGTGGATGGCAAGGTCCGCAATACGACCACCCATGAGGGCCGGGCCGATTGAGCGCAGGGGGAGGGCAGGGAGGGACGCGTGGGTCATGGGGGGGACCGTAGTCAATGTGTCTCGGCGCTCCTGTGCGGACATCTCGTTCTTGGCGTCCTCGGCATCGCTTCGCTCGGGCAAGAGGCTCAGTCGCGAACGTTCAGGTCCTCGTACCGGGTTTTGGGTCGGAACTGTCTTGTCCGGGCGTGGGACAGGGCGCCTCGAGGTGCTTTTGTCACGGCCCACTCGTACCGA
>Ga0181594_10001049_pt1 | contig 25940 bp, 20 predicted proteins | sample 071ome_18_FD_145603 | JGI IMG/M metagenome (GOLD analysis project Ga0181594, IMG submission 145603) | Coastal salt marsh microbial communities from the Groves Creek Marsh, Skidaway Island, Georgia - 071413BT metaG (spades assembly) | ecosystem: Environmental > Aquatic > Marine > Intertidal zone... | reverse complement strand
GATTGAATACCGCTCCCCGGAAGCCACGCGATTTCATGCCCTCGTTGACCGCTTCCATGTTTTCGAAGTCTTCCTCGAGGAATGGATTGTTGCCCTTGAAGGCTTCGAAGCCCTCGAAGCAATCCGGCTCTGCCGGTCCTTCATAGTCATCGGGGTAGCGACCCAGCGACCAGATATCGACGGAGCAGCTGTCGCGATCCTTCGGGTCCGGCATGGCGCGATAGACAAGTGCGCCATCAAACGATGGCAGGATGATGAAATTGGGGAAGATGTGCCAGTCGGTCCCGGCCTTTGCCCAAGCCTCGATTGTCAATTCCTTGGGAAATTTCGCGCCGGTCTTTTCGGTTTCCTCGATGATGAATTGATAGAAGTGGCCCATCACCGCCTCAGGCTGCGTGTCCTCCGGAAGTTCCAGTATCCTGTCCGACGCCTTCATCGTCGGATCGAGGGTAAGCGCGAACAGGGTATCGTATTGGTGCGCCATGTTCGCCCAGAGATGCTCCTGCATCGTTTCGGCAACCTTCCAGCGGTTGCCGCCGCGAACCTTGTATTCCGAGAAACCGCGCCCTTCCGAATAGAACATGCCGTGCGCGCCATGCGCGACACCGGGCGACTTTCCGCCCCGGTAATTGACCCCGATCTTGTGAGTCTCCCCGGCGTGATAGCCCTCGTTGAAGGCCTCAATGTAAGTCTTCCAGTTAACCGGAGCGTGAATTTGCGCCCAGAAATGGGGCTTACAATCCTGCAGGTGGAATGGACCAAGCGCATCGGCAACCGGCGCAAGCCAGCTATCCAGAGGTTCGGCGTCGGTATCGAGATTGACGAAAACGAAGCCGCCCCAGCGCCCCACCTTGATTTGCGGGATGGCGAGCTTGGCCTTGTCGAAGGCTGAACAGCCCTCCCAGTCATCCTCGTCCGTGGCCGTCTTCAGCGAACCATCCCAGCCATACCGCCAACCGTGAAAACGGCAGGGAATTTCATGGCCAAGGGTTCCGCTCCGGCGATCGACAAGCTTGCGGCCGCGATGCTGGCAAACGTTGTAAATCGCCGACAGGTCATCCGGCCCCTCACCGGTACGGATCAGGATGACAGGATCGTCAAGGATCTGATGCGTGTAGAAATTGCCGACCGAGGCGATACGGTCTTCGCGGCAGACCATCTGCCAGGTCTTCGGCCACAGCTTCTCGCGCTCGGCAGCGTCGCGCTCAGCACTTGTCCAGCGATCTGCCGGCACGAAAACGTCAGCCTTGAACTTGTCTTGCCCTGACTGCTCGGTCATTTATCCTCGCCTCTTGTCCAACAGTACGGGAGCGCACACCAAGGCGCTCTCCCGCGATGTCGCATTGCCTGCGGAATTAGCAATTGATTCTGCGCAACTGCGGCTGCCCCAGCATCAGTCCAGCTTGTAGAGTTCGCGCACATTGTCGCGCAGGATCCAGCGCTTCTGGTCCTCGGTCAACCCGGCGAACTGTTCGGCAATCACGTCCTGGCTCCACGGCCAAGTCGAATCCGAATGCGGGAAATCGCTCGCCCACATCAGACGGCGCGGGTTCATTTCATCGACCGCGCGCAAGGCGGAATAGTCGTCCTGGAACGTGAGGTAGATGTTCTCGCGGAAGAACTCGCTTGGCATCTTGGAAAGCTCCTCGCACTTCTGCCAGAACCGGTGCCGCTCATAGGCGTGGTCCATCCGGTACATGAAATGCGGCACCCAGCCGGCATCGGCCTCGACGCAGACGAATTTGAAATCCGGATTGCGATCGAAGACTCCGCCATAGATGAACATGCCGATGATGTCCTGACAGCCGCGGATGATTGCCTGGAAGAAATTTAGGCGCGGCCCTCGCACGTTGGTGCCGGTATCGGTGCGCGCGGTCAGGATGTGGAAGCTGACCGGCAAATCCATGTCGACTGAGGCCTGCCACAGCGGATCGAAACGCGGATCGTCATAGTCGAATTCGGTTGCGGGATAGCCGGGCATCATCACGCCCTTGAAACCCTGGTCCTTGATTTCACGGAAATCCGCGATCGCCTCCTCGACCGAGCGCACCGCCGTCTGGCCAAGGCCGTAAATACGGTCAGGCGCTTCACCGACATAGGTTTGCAGCCAGCGGTTGTAAGCCTTCATGCAGGCATTCTTGTAGTCTGCATCCATCAGGTTACAGATCAGCATGCCGATAGTCGGGTAGATGAATTCTGCGGCGACCCCGTCCTTGTCCATGTCGGCGAGACGGTATTTCGGGTCCCAGCCGCTACGGTGGAGTTCGGAAAACCTGTCGCCCTCAATGCGGATGTCTTCGGGCGCCTTGCCGGCCGCAGCAAGCGAGTTGAGCCCGATAGGATTGGGGAATCCCTCGATCAGGTACTTGTCGCCGCCGCTTTCCTTGTGATCGATGATGTGTGGCGCACGATCACGATAGGCTGGGTCGATGAAATCGACATAGCAGTGCGGTGGTTCGACGATGTGCGAATCCGCGGAAATCGGGGCCGTAGTGACATCGACCGCGGGAACCTTGCTCATTTCGTTCATGGCTGTCCTCTCAGGGTTCGCGTTCTCATTGGACGGGTCTGATCGCCGACGCGAAGCGACAAATAGAATGTGGCGCGTCCGGCGGCTTGTCAACGCAAAGGCACGCCGCGGACCCGGAGCCTGCAAAAGATGTTATTCTATTGCTTTCGCGATGCGATCCGTGTTGGAGCTTTGCGCCATGGCAAGAGACCTTCCAGGATCATGAGCACGACTGTTCCCGATGCATCGGCCGACAGCGCAGGTTCGGCGCCGCCGCCGGAAATGAGCGCCGCCTATCGCCGCTACGCGATGTTCCTGCTGCTGCTGATCTGCATCATGAATTACCTCGACCGGCAGGTCGTCTATATCCTCGGCGAGCCAATCAAGGAGGAACTCGACCTCGCGGACTGGCAACTCGGCCTGCTGAGCGGCCTGGCCTTTGGATTTCTCTACACGTTCCTCGGCCTGCCTATCGCGCGCCTTGCCGAACGCGCCAACAGACCGCTGATCATCGCTTCGGCAACCGGCATCTGGAGCATTTTCACGGTGCTCTGCGGCTTTGTGACGAATTTCGTGCAACTTGCCCTCGCCCGTGTCGGCGTCGGTGTTGGCGAGGCCGGCTGCACGCCGCCTGCCCATTCGCTGATCGTCGACTATGCCGAACCGGAAAAGCGCAGTTCTGCACTGGCATTCTACGGGCTTGGCCCGCCGCTCGGGGGACTCCTCGGCATGGCCTTCGGCGGCCTGATCGCCGACGCATACGGCTGGCGCATGGCGTTTCTACTTGCCGGCGCGCCGGGTCTCGCTTTCGCCGTGCTCGCTGCGCTCACGCTGGTGGAGCCACGCAACCGGTTGAGGCAAGCCGCCGAGCGAGTTCGCGAAGTCACGCCCAGCCTGGTCGCAACGCTGAAATACCTGTGGTCGAAGGAGAGCTATCGCTTCATGGCGTTGGCCCAGATCCTCAAAGTGTTCATCCAGCTCGGCTATGCGCCATTCCTCGCCTCGTTCTACCTTCGCAACCACGCCGTGGAGCTTCAGGCTACCGCGACGAGCCTGGGCGGCTCGTTCGGCTACAATCTTGGCGCGATTGGATTACTCGGCATTGTCCTCGGGGTCAGCAATGGCCTGGGCGGCGCGCTTGGCGTATCGTTCGGCGGCATGATGGCGGACCGTTACGGCAAGAGCGACGTTCGCAATTACGTCCGCATCCCCGCGATTGCCGCAATCGCCGGGATACCGGTATTCGTGACCGCCATGCTGGTGGACAGCGTGGTGCTTTCGCTGCTGCTCATCTTCCTGCACGGCTTCATCGTATCGATCTGGTACGGCCCCGCCTTCGCGGCGGCCTACAGTGTGTCGCCAGGCAACATGCGCGCGACCAATTCGGCCCTGCTGCTTTTCCTGTCCAACCTGTTCGGACTGGGTCTAGCGCCGCTGGGCGTCGGCATCGTCAGCGACGTGCTTGGCGCGGACATGGGGGCGAGCGAAGGGCTGCGCTGGGCGCTGATTATCCTGGCCATGATCGGCTTCCTCACCGCATGGTTGTTCTGGCGCTCGGGTCGGACCTTGCGCGAAGACATGGTCCCCTAACCGCTACCGCCCTTTTTCGTCCCTGCCATGCCTGTGCGCGTTGGGGTGGGCATAGGGATGGTGCGCGTAATTCTCATGAAGCGAGCGGAATTCGACTGCCTCCACCTTGGCGACATAGTCTCGCCAGATGGCGATCAGCCTGTCCTCCGCCTCGTAATCGAACACGTCAGTGCGGCGCTGTTCGTATTCCCCGCCATATTCGAGCGGGTTGTCGCGATACCACAGCACGGTGCGCGCGATCGCTTCGGGCGCGGGAACGAGATCGCGATAGCCGAGATCGGTGCGAATGGCCGTGACGTCCCCAAGGAAGTGATAGGGGACCGGCTGGATCAGCGCGCGCTGCGCCTGTTCGACATGCGGTATCGAAATGAGTTCCATCTCCACGCTAAGCGCCTTCGCACCAATCTCGATTAGCTGGCGCTGGTCGACCTGCTGATCATCGGCACAGTTATAGGCCTTGCCCGCCGCCACATCCGGCTTGTCGGCTGCGAGCAGCAAGGCATGCGCGGCGTTCTCGGAATAGATGTGCGAAAACAGCGTCATACCGCCGTGCATCACAACAATCGCCCGCCTGCCATCAAGCACGCGGCGCACCAGCGACCATTCGCGCGGCGTCACCTGGCGCGGGCCATAGACGTAGGGGTAGCGAAACAACGTGGCCTGCGGCTGCGCCTCGAACAGGGCGGATTCGGCGCGCGCGACCTGTTGTTCGAACGCGTGATCACCTTCGCCCGCCAACGTGGCATCTTCGGGTACGGGCAACATCATGCCTGTCGGGAAGTTCTCGCGCGGATCGACAAAGCCTCGATAGGCGACCGTCCCGCCCACCGCGATGAAATGGCCGGTGCGTCCCCGCATCACTTGCGAGGTAACGCGAAGACGGCCGTAGGTCGCCACGGTGACATCGAAGCTGCGGCCGCCCAGCGCCGCTTCCAAAGGTTCGGCGAAGTGAGGATCGCCCACCAGCCGCTCGACATCGTCTGGAAAGGGGTAGGGATGCACACCGCGATTCAGCACGCTCACCCGGTATCCGCGCGCGCGCAGGCCTTCGACCACGTGTGGTCCGGTTGGGCCGGAGCCTCCGATCACCAGCGCGGTCTCGGCCATGACGGGCATCCTTTCGTCCCGCGTCAAAGCCAAATGCAAAGGGTCTGTCAAACCTTCGGGTTGCGGTACGCACGGTTTCGCGCAAGGGCTTGCAACCACTTCGGCAGGCAGGGGCAAGATGACACAAGGCGAGGGACTGTCGGCTTTGCTGGACCTATTGCGGCCCGGCATGTCAGTTTATCTACCAGGCGCAAGCGGAGAGATACTTGCGCTGGCCGCAGCACTCGCTCGCGAGCCAGAGAGGGCCGCAGGAGTCCACTTCACCAGTTGCCTAGTGCCGGGCATCAATGAGACGCTCGACTATGCAAGCCTGACCGATACGAGCCGCGTTTCCACCTTTATGCTGCCAGCGGTCTCTGCCCCAAGCCTCGCAACTAGACGGCTATCGCTCCTCCCGCTCACCTATCATGGCGCGGCGCGCCATATCGCGGTCCAGACCTTCGACCTGGTCCTGGCCCATGTCGCACCGCCAAATACACAGGGCCGCTGCTCGCTCGGCATCGCCAGCGACTTTGCAACGATAGCGTGGAACAGGGCAAAGCGCCGTGTGCTGGTTGTCAATCCGTCGATGCCCAGCCTGCCTCGGGCACTCTCGATCCCGGTCGGTGAAGCCCACGCGGTCATCACGGTCGACGGCGCAATTGTCGAACAGCAGGAACGCCATCCCAACGCCAGCGCAGAGGCCATCGCCAAAGGCGTGGCCGCGCTCGTGCCGGATGGCGCACACATTCAGGCCGGGATCGGCGGCGCGCCCGGTGCGATGTGGGAACAACTGACCGGCCATTGCGGCCTGGTGCTGCGCTCGGGGCTAGTCACACCGGGCTTTCAAACACTCGCTGAGGCAGGCGCTCTGGCAGGAGGCGACGATCATCTGGCCGGGATCGCGCTTGGGCCTCGCAAGTTCTACGACTGGCTGGCCGAAACCGATCTCGTGCGCTTCGCGTCGACGCTTGAAACGCACAGCCACAGCGACCTGTCAGCCGTGCCGGACCTGATCAGCGTCAACAGTGCGCTCGAGGTAGACCTGTTCGGTCAGGTCAATGTCGAGTGGCAGGGCTCATGCCTGTCGAGCGGCATCGGTGGCGGGCCCGATTTCATGCGCGCCGCGCAGGTCTCGGCAGGCGGACGGTCCATCATCGCCCTGCCCTCCAGTGCGAAGCAGGGCGCCGTCTCGCGTATAGTGCTCAGGCTGGATCGGCCGAGCACGAGCATAGCGCGCTCCGACATCGATACCGTCGTGACCGAACATGGCGTGGCTGAACTGCGCGGCAAGGGTCTCGACGAGCGGGCAAAGGCGCTGATTGGCCTCGCCGCGCCTGCGTTCCGCGATGGCCTTGCCACCGAATGGGAATCGCTTCGCCAGGCAATGTAATGACCCGCTACGCACGTTCCGCGTAATTATGGAACATCCGCGCCTGGTTGCCATCAGCGCTGCCTGCGCTACCAAACACATGGGAGACAGATCGGAGAGGAGAGGCTGCCGTGAGTGCCGTGCGTTTTCATTTCGCCGAGGCGATGACCGATATCGAATATTACCTGCCTCTGTGCAGAGCGGCGGAGGCCAACGGATTCTCCGGCACGCTGATCCCTGACAGCATCTGCTACCCGCAGCATTCGGACACCAAATACAGCTACAATTCCGATGGCAGCCGGGATTTCCTTGAGAACAAGCCGTTCATCGAGAGTTTTGTGCTTGCTGCGGCGATGGGCGCGGCGACAGAAAATCTCGAGCTGACAACCAATGTCGTCAAGCTTCCGATCCGCCCGCCGGTCTATTCGGCCAAGATGGCCGCCTCGCTGGCGGCACTCACCCATGATCGGTTCAACTTCGGCGTGGGACTCTCCGTCTGGCCCGAGGACTATGAGATCATGGGCCTGCCCTATGAGAAGCGCGGCAAGCGCTTCGATGAATGCATCGAGATTGTAAAAGGCCTGTGCGCAGGCGGATATTTCGAATTCCACGGCGAGTTTTACGATTTCCCGCCGATCAAGCTCAATCCTCTACCGGGCAAACCCTTGCCAATCCTCATCGGCGGCCATTCGGAACAAGCGTTTAAACGCGCCGCGAAGCATGACGGCTTCCTTGTCGCGGGTGGCGACATCGATGTCGTTCGCCCGATCGCGCAGTCGATCCACAAGTATCGTGAGGAACTCGGCACGCTCGACAAGCCATTCCGTCTGTTCGCGCCCTTCTCTCCGGACATGACTCCGGAAATGTTCTCCGAATATCTCGAACTCGGTGTGACAGATATGATCACAGGTTTTCGAGATCCCTATATCAACGAGCTCGACAGCCAGCCGCTTCAGGAAAAGCTCGACATCATGAAGATGTTTGCCGACGCGGTGATCGGCAAGTTCTAGGAGAGGAGCGGCACGATGACTTCGAACGCCTTCCCGCACCTGCTTTCGCCCGGCCGTATCGGTTCTATGGAACTGAGGAACCGCATCGCCACCACGGCGATGGGCGTTTCCATGGCCGAGGAAGATGGATCGGCAGGCGAACGCTTGATCGCCTATCACGAGGAGCAGGCCAAAGGCGGTGTTGGACTTATCATTCTTGGCGCAACTGCCGTCGCCTGGCCGGTCGGCTGTGTGCAATGGCAGCAGGCTGCGATATCGGAAGACCGGCACATTCCCGGCCTCAAGCAACTGGCGGACCGGGTCCATGCCCATGGTGCGAAGATCGCTGCACAATTGCACCAGGGCGGACAGGTCGCGGGCTATTCCGCCCAGCAATGGGACCTGCCGCTCTGGGTACCTTCGATCCCGCCACCGCCGCGCGGCGATTTCACCCAGTACTTCCTGATGGAAGAGTTGGCGGGGATGGCGGGCTACAAAATGCCCGAGTTCAAGATCCTCGAACAGGAAGACATCGACCTTGCCGTCCGCCAGTTCGGCGAAGGCGCGCGCCGCGCCAAGGAAGCAGGCATGGACGGCGTCGAACTCCACGGGGCGCATGGCTACCTGATCCAGTCGTTCCTCTCGCCCGTCAGCAACACCCGGACCGACCAATATGGCGGCAGCCGCGAAAACCGCGCCCGCCTGCTGCGCGAAATCATTGCCGAAGTGCGCCGCGTGGTCGGGCCAGACTTCCCGGTCTGGGCCAAGCTCGACTTGCGTGAGGAAGGCCGGATCGGCGGTCTCACCATCGAGGATGCGGTGTTCAATGCCCGCGCCGCCGAAGAAGCAGGATGCGATGCGATCACCTGCACCGCCGCGCACGAGACCGGGCAGGCCAAGCTCCACACCCAGTCTCACACTCCGCATGAAGATGCCTTGAACCTTCCCGGCGTTGCGGAAATCAAGCGCGCTATTTCGATTCCCGTTATCGGTTCGGGAAAGGTCGAACCCGAGCGCGGCGATCGCGCCATTGGCGCTGGCGAGACGGACTTCATATCGATGGGCCGCAAGCTGCTCGCCGACCCGCATCTGCCGCGCAAGCTCACCGAGGGCCGCCGCGACGAAGTGCGTCCGTGCATCTATTGCTACACCTGCATCAGCGCGATCTACAACGGTGTGGACACGCGCTGTGCGATCCGGCCCGAGACCGGGCGCGAGTTCGAGAACCCTCCTCTGCCGCCTACCGATACGCCGCGCCACATCGCTGTCATCGGCGGCGGTCCGGGGGGCATGGAAGCGACGCGCCGCCTGCGAGAGATCGGTCACAGGGTTACTCTAATTGAAGGCAGCGAGCGGCTTGGCGGAACGCTGCGCTTTGCCGGTCTGGCCTATGAGCCGAACGAACGGCTGCTCAAATGGCTGATCCGCGGGGTCGAGGAATCGGGGGCCGACATTCGCCTTTCGACGCAGGCCACCCCTGCCCTCCTCCGTAAACTCACACCCGACGCCGTGATCGTCGCCACCGGCGCGCGACGCGACATGCCCGATATTCCCGGCGCGGATCAGGATCATGTGCTTTCTGGTGACGACCTGCGCGGGATGATGTTTGGAGAGACCTCCGAAGCCATCAAGCGCAAGACCAGCCTGTTCACCCGCATGGCCACCAAGGTCGGCGCGGCGACGGGCGCTTCGGCCAATATCGATCTGGTCCGCAAGGCGACCCACGCGTGGATGCCACTCGGCGACCGGGTCGTCATTATTGGCGGCGAACTGGTCGGAGTCGAACTCGCCGAATTCCTCCACGAACGGGGCCGCAAGGTCACAGTCGTCGATGACGCGCCGCGCTTCGGCGCGGGCATGACATTGTTGCGGCGCATGCGGATTCTGCAGGAGCTTGAGGAACACGGCGTGCGGCTTGCGCCGGGCGCTTCGGGCATCTCCATCGGCGAGAATTCCGTCACTTGGACCGATGCCGAAGGCAACACCCAGCAAGCCGAATGCGACACGGTGGTCGTCGCCAAGGGCGCACATGGAGACACCGCGCTGGCCGATGAATTGAGCGCGGCGGGCTTTGCCGTCCATACGATCGGGGATGCCACGGGCGTCAGCTACATCGAAGGGGCAATATGGGGCGCGGCGAAAGCCGTGCGCGAAATCGCAGAAGAGAGAGTGGAAGCTGCATGATCCTGAAAGACAAGGTTGTTATCGTCACCGGCGCAGGGCCGGGCATGGGCCAGGCGATGTGCCACGGCGCGGCGGCGGAAGGCGCCAAAGTCGTCGTCACCGCGCGTTCGAAGGACCGCATCGACGAGATCGTGAGCACCATCACCGCCAATGGCGGCGAGGCCATTGCGGTACCCTGCGATGTCTCGAAGATGGAGGATTGCCAGGCCACCGCAAAGGCCGCGCTCGACAAGTGGGGCCGGATCGACGGGCTGGTGAACTCTGCCTATTTCCATCCGGACTGGAAGCCGCTTGAGCATCACTCGATCGAAGAGCTGACCACGGCCTTCGACGTAATCGCCACCGGCGCGCTGCGCATGACGCAATCGGTCTTGCCGGCCATGCGCGCGCAAGGCTCCGGTTCGATTGTCAACGTCTCCACCCTTGCCTCTCGCAAGCCCTACCCCAACGAGGGCGGCTACGCGATGGCCAAGTCGGCGCTCAACCAGATGACGCGGCACATGGCGGTCGAACTGACCGGCTCGGGCATCCGCATCAACACCACGGCGATGGGCTGGCTGATGGGCGCGCCGCTGCAATCCATGTTCGATTCGATGGGCGAGGAAGGCGAGGCGTTCCGCAAGCAGCGCGCATCCGAAGTGCCTGTCGGCCACATCCCGCCCGAGGAAGATTGCGCGAAGGCGATTTACTTCTTTCTGTCCGACTATTCCTCCGAGATCACCGGCGCGATCCTCGACGTCAATGGCGGCGACTGGGTGGCTCCCTAGGAGATTGGTGCCATGGCCTATACTCTTCAGCAACTGTCCGACATTGAGGACATCAAGCTCCTCAAGCACCGTTATTTCCGCGGCATGGACACGGCGAACTGGGACCTGCTTGGCACGCTGTTCGCCGAAGATGTCACAGTCGACTTCCGTGGCGGCGGCTACAAGGTGCAGTTCACCGGGCGCGACAATTACATGATGTTCCTGAAGAACAGTTTCCATTCCGATGCCGTGGCGATGCATTATGGCTCGATGCCCGAGATCACCCTGACCAGCGACGACGATGCGGAAGGCTACTGGTATCTCTACGACATATTCATCCAGGCCGACTCTCGCTCGCAGACCACCGGCACCGCGCTTTACAAGGACCGTTACCGGCGGATCGATGGCGCATGGAAGATCGTCGCGACCGAATACGACCGGCTGATCGAGTTCGTCGGCCCTATGGACTCCCAGACCCAGATCACCGTGCAGTATCTCGCGACGCGCGGCCTCAAGCCCGAGGAGCGGGAAGACATCCGGCATCTCATAAAGTTCCATGGCAGCCATGGTTGATCTTTCCGGCAAGACCACGCTCATCACCGGTGCGGGACAAGGTGTAGGCTTCGGCATTGCCGTGGCCTTGAGCGCAGCAGGGGCGAACGTGGTGCTCGCCGGACGCACGTTGGCCAAGGTTGAAGAAGCCGCCAAGGAGATTGAAGCACGCGGCGGCAATGCGATCGCCGTGCATTGCGACGTCAAGGACGCGGCCTCGATGCAGGCCGCGCTCGACGCCACGATCAAGCAGTTCAGCGGGCTCGATATACTCGTCAACAATGCGCAGGAAGTGCCGCTCGGCACCCTCGATGATGTGACCGACGAAGCCTTCACTGCAGGCTTCGAAAGCGGCCCGCTCGCCACCTTCCGGTTCATGAAGCTCGCCCGCCCACACCTCGCCGCGCGAGGCGGCGGCACCATCATCAACATGTGCTCGTCGGCAGGCATCCGTTGGTACATGGCAGGATACGGCCCGTATGGCGCGGTCAAGCAAGCCATCCGCGTGCTGACCCGTGCCGCCGCATCCGAATGGGGTGGCGAAAACATCCGCGTGCTCACCATCGCGCCGCATGCCGAATCGCCCGGCCTCAAATGGTGGATCGAGACCAATCCCGATGAGGCCGCCGCCTTCTTCAAAACGATCCCGCTCGGTCGCATAGGCGCGCTCGAAACCGACATCGGACAGGCCGTCGCGGCGCTGTGCGGCCCGGAGTTCGCGTACCTCACCGGCGCGACGATCCCGCTCGACGGCGGGCAGGCGAATTTCGACTGAACCGGACAGCACGTCGACCGGCATGGCCATGAGGGTGACACAAGTGACACCTTGTCCGGGCCTGTCCGCACCTCACAGAGCCGCGGAAGAGTGCCGCTTTGCGGGGTCGAGGTGACACATTTCCCCCTAGGAGAAAATCGCACATTGGCGGCGGGGAAAAGGCGACAGCCGATCACTCTCGAAGCACTACGGACCGACCGCGAAGTAGGAAAGGCAGTGACGAAAGTGCGGGCGGGCGTCTAAACCGAGGCGCACATCCTGAAGGAAGTTCCCGGTGCCTAAGCAGAACTGGCAAGGCAAAGTCGTCATTGTCACCGGCGGCGCGCGCGGCGTCGGCGCAGCGACCTGCACCCATTTCGCGCAGCTTGGCGCGCGCGTGATCTCGACCGACATTCTGGCAGAGCAGGGCCAAGAGCATACCGCCCAGCTGGAAGCGAATGGCCTGAGTGCGCGCTTCATCCCCGGCGACATTGCCAGCGAAGAACACGTTCGCGCGCTCATAGACGAGACCGCGAATGCCTTCAGCCGGATCGATCTGCTGGTCAACAATGCGGCGATCCTCACGGCGCATGAGTGGCCGGAGCAATTCTCGTCGGCCGAACTGCGCCGCGTCGTAGAAATCGATCTTTTGGGACCGCTGATGACGACCCACATGGCTGCGCCGATCATGGCGCGCGGAGGCGGCGGTAATGTTGTCAATATAGCCTCGACCGGGGCGATCATGGAAATACCCGTGTCACCGGTCTATTCCGCCGCGAAGGCGGGCATCCTTGGGTTCACCCGCTCGATGGCGGCAGCCCTCGCCGCATCGAAAGTGCGGGTGAACGCCCTTGCGCCGAGCCTGATCGATACGGCGATGACCGCAGGCTCGGAGCTTCACACCCGCAAAGCGGCGATGCAGCCCGCCGACATTGCCCGGGCAATTGCCTGCGTGGCGGGCGAATTGGACGTAAGCGGCGCGTTCTTCACGGTCCGCAACACGCCCGACGGCGTGCGCCTTTCGCGCCTGATCGATCCACCCGCCGAACAGATGCTCGACATATCCGTGTGAACCTGCGCACCGATCCAGCCCCAAAGCGGACATGCGACCTTCAACTATCGATGTTCTGGCGCAATTTTGCTTGACCGCCCGGCCGCCAAGGAAAAATGTCCCAGTTTACAAACAGAGAGATGAGGGATGACGGGAAAGCTTGAAGGCAAGGTCGTAATCCTGGCAGGCGCAGGCGGCATCGGTGACGGGCTCGCCGAACGGTATGCCGAGGACGGCGCAAACCTCATCATCGGCGATATTAACGGCGATCATGGCGCAGCTCTGGCAGAGCGCCTGGATCCGAGCGGCAAACAGGTAATCGGCCTCCACCTTGACGGAGCCGACGAAACCTCAATTGAATCTGCCGTAAAGCTCGCGGTATCTGAGTTCGGCAAGCTCACCGGCTTTCATGCTAATTTTGCGTGCGGCGCAGACAGCGTGCACCCTGAAGGATTGCAGATTCCGATGGAGCTTTTTGACGAGGTCATGCGCGTCAATGTCCGTGGGTTCATGCTTTGCTCGCGTCTGGCCGTGCCGGCGATGATCGACGCGGGCGGCGGGGCCTTGGTCTATACTTCATCGACGGCGGCAACGACGGGCAGCGCTGTGCGCTTCGGCTACGGCATGGCCAAGGCGGCTATTCAGGCGCTGGCGCGTCATGTCGCCTTCGCGCATGGCAAGGACGGCATTCGCGCCAACGCGATAGCACCGGGTTTCATCTCACATCCGAAGATCGTGGCCAAACTGCCCGGCGTCGCAGAGCAAGCGATGAGCCGCGCCGCCATCCGCACGCGTGTCGGCCAGCCGTCCGATGTCGCGGCTGTCGGTTCGCTGCTGTTGTCCGACGACGGCAGCTATATCACCGGTCAGGTGATCACCGTCGACGCCGGTATCACCATGCGTCCGTGAATAGCCACAAGCGAACGGGTTTGGGTGAGGAAATCGTGCCTTCCGATGATAAGTTCCTGGCACGTACTTGAAAGGAATGAGCCATGGACCCGACAATCAAGCGCCTTCTCGATGAGGCCGCCATCCGCGATTGCATGGCGTCCTATGCGCGGGGCATCGACCGGATGGACAGGGCCCTCATCCTCGGCGCCTATTGGGAAGACGGCTATGACAGGCACGCGCATTTCGGGGGGACCCCAGCCGAGTTTACCGACTGGGTCATGGACCTGCTCGCCGGTGACAGCGCCTCGTCGCACTTGCTGGGCCAGTCGCTGATCCGGTTCAAAGGCACGCAGGCCGCCGTCGAGACTTATTATTTCGCCCGACACGTGCGCATGGAGGACGGCGTCGAGAAAGTGCTTCTCGCGAACGGTCGCTATGCGGACCTGTTCGAGGAACGGGCTAGCGAATGGCGAATTCTGGAACGCGAAGTCATTGTCGACTGGGGCCAGATCGTTCTCATGGGCGAGCGACAGTCCGACGATTTGCTGCTGGACATGCGCGCCAATGGGCAAAGATCGCCAGACGACTTTTCAAATTCGCTGCTTGGCGGTGTCCTGGATCGACCGGCATCGGCGTAGTTGTCGCGTTTCCGCAAAGCGACCGGATGCCTGCTACCCCACCCCGCCTCTCAGCAGCACGCCCGAGTGCCTGCCCGTCTGCCGGCCGTCGTCTATCGTCACCTCGCCATTGACCAGCACATAACGATAGCCGGTTGCGTGCGAAACGCGCCGCCACTCGTTGGCCGGCAGATCGTGCGCGACTTCGGCATTGCCGTAGCCCAGCTTGTCGAGATCGTAGACGATGATGTCCGCCGCCGATCCCACGGTGAGCGTGCCGCGATCCCGGAAACCGGCCAGCAGCGCGGGCAGCGCCGATAGCCGCCAGTGCACTTCCTCGAGCGTCATCCACGCCCGATCGCGCACGAAATTCATCATGATTTCGGTGGTGATCACGCCGCCAATCATGAATTTCGCGTGGGCCCCGCCGTCGGAATCGAGCAAGATGAGCAGTGGATCGTCGACCACCTCGCGAAGGTTCGCCATGTCGTTGTTGACCGGCTGCGGCGCGGTGAACACCGTTTCGAGATTCTCTTCGACGGCAACGTCTAGGAACAGGTCGACCATGTGCTTGCCGGTCTCCCCGGCAAGCTCGCGCAGTGGCTTGTCGACGAGGTTGCTGTTCTTTTCGAGCATGCAACGCTCAATCTCGATCTTGCCGAAATCAAAGGCGACCATCGGCACGTTGGCCTTTAGTCCGTCGCGCAGCTTCGGATCCGCCATCTTGGCGAGCTTCTCCTCGCGGGTGCCGACCGTGATGTCCTTCCACAGCGGCTCGGCGTCGAACAGATTCCAGTCCTCCATGGTGAAGGTGTATTTCGTCTTGGTGACGAAGGCCTGCGCCGAAATGCGCAGCCCCCGGCTGCGACAGCTTTGCAGCCAGGCAAGCTGGGCGCGGTGCCCCTCCGGGCTGGCGTCCGAACTGGCGAGCGTGTTCCACAGCACCGGGGTTCCGGCGATCTCGGCGATCCTTTCGGTGATCCGCCAGCCAGCCGGTTCGTCTTCGAGGAGCTGCAGGAACTGGATCAGGCCAGACCCATGGTCGCGCATGGCCTCGGCAAGCTGATAGAATGTTTCGGGCGGGGTCGTGTCTGTAACCATCGGCGTCCCGTCGAAATCGCGCTGCAGGCACATATTGCCCTCGGGCGGCTGATATTGCGAAGACCAGCCGAGCGCACCGGCCTCCATCGCCTCGACGACGACGCGGCGCATTTCGGCCATTTCGTCATCGCTCGGCATGCGGCCCGTTTTCGCCTCATCGCGGCCCATCGCCCAGATCATCAGCGGGGTTGCCGGCAGATAGGCCGAGAAATTGATAGCCTTGGGCGTGGCATCGACCGCGTCGAGATATTCCGGGAAAGTTTCCCAGGACCACGGCAGGGCTTCCTTCATCGACGCGTAGGGCACTGCCTCGATCCGGCTGATCGATTGCATCGCTGCATCGCGGTCCGTAGCGCGCACCGGGGCGAAGCCGATGCCGCAATTGCCGACCGCGACGGTGGTAACGCCGTGCCAGCTCGAAATGCTGCAGTAGGGGTCCCAGAAAATCTGCGCGTCGTAATGGGTGTGCAGATCGATGAAGCCGGGCGCGACGGTCAGCCCGGTGGCGTCGAGCACCTCGGCCGCATCTGCCGGATCGAGCTTGCCAACCGCGGCGATCTTGCCGTCCTTGATACCGACATCGCCAAGAAACCGCGCCTGGCGCGTGCCGTCGACAATCATGCCGTTGCTGATGATGCGGTCGAACTTCATGCTGTCGCCCTCTCTCCCGCCCGAACCTAGACCGCGACCGATCCTCCATCGATCACCATCGGATGGCCGGTGACGAAACTGGCCGCGTCGGAGCACAGCCAGACCACTGCCTCGGCTATTTCCTCCGGCCTGCCGAAGCGGCCCATCGGCGTCATGCTTTCGACGACCTTGCGCATGTCGGAGTTCTCGAACAGCGGGGTGGTCATGTTCGTCTCGATCACGCCGGGGCACACGGCATTCACCCTGATACCCTGCGTCGCCCAGCGCAGCGCGCCATGGCGCGTGAGGCCAACGACCCCGTGCTTGGCAGCGGTATAGGCAGGCTGCGCCGGGTTGCCGATCAGGCCGTTGATCGAAGCGGTGTTGACGATCGCCCCACCGCCGGCGGGTAGCATCACCCGCGCTTCCTCACGCATGCAGCGCATCACGCCGGAGAGGTTCACGCCGATCGCGCGCTCCCACACCGCGTCTTCGTATTCGTCGTCTTCCAGCCGGTTGATCCCGGCATTGTTGAACGCGCAATCGAGCCTGCCAAAGGCTGCCACCGTGCCATCGACCAGCGCGGCGATATCGTCGCCATTGCCGACATCGCAGCGCATGAACTTCGCCGTGCCGCCCGCGTCCTCGATCATGGCGACGGTTTCGGCACCGCCCTCTTCGTTGACGTCGCTCACCATCACGCTCGCCCCTGAACGCGCAAAAACAATCGCCGATGCCCTGCCAATGCCGCTTCCCGCACCAGTGACGAGCGCGGCCTTACCATCGAGACCATAATGAATCATGCCGGTAATCCTCTCCTTTTCCTTACCTTAGCGCCGGGCGCCACGATGGCCATTGCAAAACTCGGTTGCTTGGTGTAATTCCAAAGATGTTACACAGTGTAACACACCCCGAGTCGGGAGTGAGCGCACCAGCTCCGGCCGGGAATTCTGAGGGAGAGCGGTAAATGGCAGGAGCACTTTCGGGTCTGAAGGTTCTCGACCTATCCTGGGGCATTTCCGGGCCGATGGCCGGGATGATGCTCGCCGACCAAGGCGCGGATGTCGTCAAGATCGAACCGCCGGGCGGCGATCCGTTCCGCGACAACGACCGCACGCGGCTGGGCTATCGCACGTGGCAGCGCGGCAAGCGCAGCGCCATTCTCGACCTCAAGAATGCCGACGACCTAGAAACATTCATGGCGCTGGCGACACACGCTGACGTGCTGATCGAGTCCATGTCTCCCGGCACGACCTCGCGGCTCGGCATCGACTACGAGGCACTCAGCAAGCTTAACCCGCGCCTCGTCTACGCCACGGTTACGGCATGGGGCAGCGACACCGAACATGCCGACCGCCCCGGCTACGACCTGCTCGTCGCGGCGCGTTCGGGCCTCAACTGGGAGCACCTCGGCAGGCCGGAGACCAGCAACATTCACATGTCGGGCGGCGACGATCCGATCGAAGGGCTTGAGACGCCATGGGACTGGCTGCAAGGCCCGCCGCGCGAAGGTCCGATGACCACCGGCATGCCCGCTCCGTCGATGGGCGCATTCTATGCGCTGATCTGCGGTATCGATGCTGCCCTCGTCGCGCGCGAAACCACCGGGCGCGGCCAGCATGTCGAGACCAGTCTGTTTCAGGGTGCCTGCGCCGCCGGAATCATGGCCTGGCAGCGCGCCGAAAATCCCAATGCGGAAGACTTCAACACCTGGATCAATTCGTCGCGCACGCCCAAGGGCCACTTCAAGTGCAAGGATGGGCGCTGGATCCATGCCTGGGTGCCGAACCCGCGCTTCATCATCGAGGCGTCGGAAGGCGACACGATCCAGCACGACCCCGATCTCTCGGTGATGAACGATCCCAACCGCTTCGGTTCCGGGATCGACGAGGCCTGGGTCATCAACCACTACCAGCCGATCCTGATGGAACGCATGGAGAAGTTCGGCTGCGACGACTGGCTTTCGGCCAGCGCCGCCGCGGATGTGCCGATGCAGGAAGCGCGCTCGCCCGAAACCGCGCTCGCCGATCCGGTCATGCTCGCCGATGGCTGCGTACGCGAGATCGAAGATCCCGAATACGGCGCGATCCGGCAAGTCGGCCGCGTGATCGAAATGGAAAAGACCCAAGGCGCGGAGGGTGGCCCTGCCCCCTCCGCCGGTCAGCATACCGCCGAAGTGAAGGCCGAAGCCGAAGCGCTCAAGGCGAAAGCTGCACCCAGTGCCGGAACCGGCTCGCTCAAGGCCCCGCTCGCGGGCATTCGCGTTCTCGATCTCGGTCTTGCCATCGCCGGACCGTTCGGCTGCCAAGTGCTGTCAGACCTCGGTGCGGACGTCATCAAGATCAACGCCTTCTACGACACGTACTGGCACAAGAATCACATCGCCTACACCTCGAACCGGGGCAAACGCTCGGTCTGCCTCAACCTCAAGGAACCGGCGGCGATGGACGTGCTGCGCGATCTGGTGAAGACCGCAGACGTCGTTCAGCACAACATGCGCTATGACGCGGCAGTCAGGCTCGGCGTCGACTACGACAGCCTCAAGGCGATCAAGCCCGACCTGATCTATTGCCACACGCGCGGGCACGAGCGCGGGCCGCGCGAGAAGCTGCCCGGTAATGACCAGACCGGGGCTTGCCTTGCTGGCGTGCAATACGAAGACGGCGGCATGGCCGATGGCGGCAAGCCGCTGTGGTCGCTGACCTCGTTCGGCGATACCGGCAACGGCTTCCTGTCCGCTGTCGCGATCATGCAGGCGCTCTACCACAAGGCGCGGACCGGCGAAGGTCAGTTCGTCTCCACAGCGATCGTCTATGCGCAATTGCTCAATGTCTCGCACGTGCTGGCGCGGCCTGACGGTTCAGGCTTCGACCGTCCCCGGCTCGACAAGGACCAACGCGGCATGGCCGCGCTCGACAGCCTTTACGAGACGGCAGACGGTTGGCTGGCGCTGGTCGCCGCGAAGGACACGGAGTGGCAAGCGCTCAAGGGTGTGATGGGCATTCTGGCGCTGGATGACGGCAAGTTCGCTGACGCCAAGTCGCGGCGCGCCAACGACAAGGCGCTGCGTGCCGCCTTGCAGGAGCAATTCCTGACCAAGCCGGCGTCCGAATGGTTCGCCGCGCTCGATGCGGCAGGCGTTCCCGTCGAGATCAGCGATCCCGACTTCGGCAAGCGGCTACATGACGACGCCGATTTCCGCCGCCGCAAATGGACCGTTGGCTATCAGCACGAGCTGGTCGGCATGTTCGAGCAGATGGGCCTTGCCTTCGACTTTTCGGATACGCCCTCGGTCATCCAGCGCCCGCCGCTGGTGGTCGGCGAATGCACCCGCGAAGTGCTGCGCGAGCTGGGATATTCGGACGAGAAGATCGACGAACTGCACGAGGCTAAAGTCGCCGGCGTGTGGAATCCCGGCGAGCCGCTGCTGATGGGGCCGCGCAAGTTCATGGGCTACAAGCAGACAGAGGAAAAGAGCGTCGCCGAAAGTGCGACAGCCCCCGCCTCTTCTGCCGCGCAAACAACTCCAGCGGACAAGTAACCATGGGAGAACAGCGTCAGAGCAAGCGCCTCGATCCAATGTCGACGCGTAATACCGACTGGTTCTGGGAGGAAGCCGCCGAAGGCCGCCTCTCGATCCAGAGGTGCACAGGGTGCGGACACCTGCACCATCCGCCCCGGCCGGTCTGCCCGGATTGTCATTGCCTCGAGCTGGCGCCCACGCAGATGTCCGGTCGCGGCACGGTCTACAGCCGCATCCAGGTGCACTATCCCGCACCGATCGGCTTCGACGAGGCGCCGGTCATCGCGCTAATCGACCTCGAAGAGGGCGGCGTGCGGCTTATCAGCAACATTGTCGATGCCACGCTGGATGAGATCGAAACCGACGCTCCGGTCGTGGTCGATTTCGAGAAGACCGCAAAGGGCAAGAGCCTGCCCGTGTTCCGTCTTGCCGAGAAGGGAGCCGGAGCATGAGTAATCCGATGACAGAATGCGCGATTGCCGGGATCGGCCAGACCGAGTTCTCGACCAATTCGGGTCGGAGCGAGCTGCGCGTCGCCTGCGATGCCATCCTCGCCGCGCTCGACGATGCGGGCCTCGAGGCCAAGGATATCGACGGGATCGTCACCTACACCATCGACAACAACGACGAAGTCTCGCTGCTGCGTGCGCTGGGCATCCAGGACCTGAAGTATTCGGTGCGTCTGCCGATGGGCGGCGGCGGCTCGGCCATGACGCTTCACCACGCGTGCGCCGCGGTCGCCTCGGGCGCGGCGAACACCGTGGTCATCTGGCGGGCGATGAACGAGCGGTCGGAATACCGCTTCGGCCAGCCCAACAGCACGCCCAGCGGCAGCCGCATCAGTGATATGACCTATACCATCTGGGGCATCCCCTATGGCCTGCAGTTCCCTGGCGCCTGTTCGGCGCTGGGCTTCCAGCGTTACATGCACAAGTACGGCGTGACCAATGCGGACCTCGGTCACATCGTCGTGCAGCAGCGCGCCTATGCCGCGACCAATCCGTTGGCGCGGTTCTATGAAAGGCCGATCACGCTCGACGATCACCAGAACTCGAAATGGATCGCCGATCCGGTGCTGCGGCTGTTCGATTGCTGCCAGGAGAGCGACGGCGGCGTGGCCTTGCTCGTCACCAGCCGCGAACGCGCCCGCGACCTCAAGGGCGAACACGTGCGCATTCTCGGCTCGGCGGCCTCGATCCCCTACAACGTCGAACCGCTGACGCCCTATTACACCGACGATCCGATGATCATGCAGCAAACGGTGAATGCCGCGCAGCGCGTGTTCGAAGCGGCGGGCGTCGGGCCGAAGGATATCGACGTAGCGCTTTTGTACGACGCCTTCACGCCAGAAGTGGTGCACCAGCTCGAAGCCTACGGCTTTTGCGGCGATGGCGAAGCACTCGATTTCGTGAAGTCAGGCGCTTGCGCGATCGACGGCGAATTGCCGCTCAACACCAACGGCGGCCTGATCGGCGAAGCCTATATCCACGGCCTCAATCTGGTGACCGAAGGCGTGCGCCAGTTGCGCGGCGTTGCGAGCAACCAGCGCAAGGACGCGGAACTAGTGTTGTTCTCATCGGGCAACGGCGCAGTTATCCTCGCCAAGGACTGAACATACACAAGCATCCCATTATATATGAAAGGCAAAATAATGAACGTCCAGAGTAAGATCGAGCTTCCCGAAAAGCTCATTTCGGTCGACAGCCACGTGTTCTTCACCGACGAATGGGTGACCGAACGCCTGCCCGAACGGCTGCGCGAGACCTACGTCAACGCCAACCAGCAGTTCCGCGATGACGGCGTGAAGGAACGCGGCGGCTGGGAGCCCAATATCAACGACCTGTTCGACGAAGTCGCCTGGTCCGATCCGGGCCATTTCGAGCCCAACGAGAAGCTCAAGTCGATGGACAGGGACGGCGTCTATGCCGAGGTAATCTTTCCCGAAGTCGGCGCAGCCAAGGTCTGCTCGCCCAAATATTGCGGCGACGACTGGAAGGAGATTCTCTCCGGCTACAATGACGCCATGGCGGACTTTGCCTCGGTCGATACCGACCGGCTTTGGACAGCCTATCAGCTCCTGCCGTTTGACATCGACTGGTCGGTCAACGAAGTGGAGCGGCTCGTGAAGCGTGGCGCGCGCTGCATCCAGCTGCCGCCTTTCCCCAGCGAGGTCGGCCTCAAGGATTATTTCGACACGCATTACGACAAGCTGTGGGGCGCCTGCCAGGAAATGGGCGTCACGGTTCTTAATCACCTCGACACCAACAAGCAGTATATGGATCTCATCAAGCGCGACCCGACCGAGCAGCGCGCGGTCGCGCTCGGCATGCCGCCGTTCCAGATGGCCGAGACGATCTGCCTGTGGATCCTGCCCGGAACGCTCGAGCGCTTCCCCGATCTCAAGGTCGTATTCGTTGAGCCCGGCCTCGGCTGGCTGCCGTTCCTGTTCGACGTCATCCTCGACGGACGCATCCACCAGGGCCATTACAAGTTCCCGCAGCTCTCGATGCTGCCGAGCGACTATTTCAAGCGGCAGATGGGCGTGACCTTCATGTACGAGCCGCACGGCCTCAAGGTCGCCTACGAGTACTTCGGGCCGGACTCGCTGATGTGGTCGACCGACTTCCCGCACCCGGCGACCTCGTGGCCGAATTCGATCGATCACATCGACAAGCAGTTCACCGCGGCCGACATCCACGGCGAGGACCGCATGAAGATCCTTGCCAAGAACGGACTGCGGCTGTTCGGAGGCAAGTGATCGCGTAATAACGCTGGCGATGGTCTCGACTAAAACAGCCAGCGGCGTGCGCCGTTTTGAATGCATCGTCCCGGCAGGAGAGCTCATGCCGGGCGAGGCGTTCGACGTGGGGCTGCGCGTGGTCGTGCCGCCTGTAGACACCGAACCTACCGGGACAGCATTCTACTGCATCGTCGGCGGGCAGATGGACCTCACCTACTTCGACCTGGGTGATGAGCAAGACCGCCGTTTCTCAATGGCGGAGGCACTGTCACGGCTGGGGCATGTGGTGGTGCTCGCCGATCATCCAGGCCTCGGCGCATCGACCATGCCGCGCGACGAATGGGACCTGACGCTGGACCTTCTGGTTCGCGCCCATTCCGCAGCAGCACGGACAGCCTTCAACCGACTTCGGGACGGTTCGCTGGTCCCGGACCTTGCCGCAATCCCTCACCTCGTCCCTCTGGGGCTCGGCCATTCGATGGGCGCAGTGTGTACCATCGATATACAGGGCGCCACGCGACTCTACAGCGGCATCGCCCTGCTGGGTTATGGAACCGGCGGGCTGCCCTCGATGCTGCCTCCCGAGGCCGCGGAAAAGGCGCGTGACGTAGGCTGGCTGCGTTCTTACCTGCCCGAATTAGCCCGTGAACGCTTCGGCACCGCCCGTCTCGATCCGCAGCTTGCCAAGGAGAAGCGGCGCGGGCGCGGCCAGGGCAGCCCGTCGTTCCATTCCGACAATGCCGACCCCACTGGCAAGGCCATGCTGCGCAACGCGGCAGCTCCCTTGCTGACCCAGCCCGGTCTGTTCTCGATGTTTCCCGGCATCAGCGACGAGGCAAGCGCGGCCATCGACGTTCCAATTCTCGTCGTCACCGGCTCGCACGATTTCGTCGAGGCTGGAGACACCCTGCGCGCCCAGTTCCCGGCTTGTCCGAAGTTTGAGATATTCCGCCCCGAAGATACCGGGCACAACCTGTTCACGTTTCCCTCGCGCACGGAGAGCTTTGCGCGAATCGATGCATGGGCCGAGAAGCTGGCAAAGGGCTGATCAACGCAAGGGCGTGACAGGGCATGACGGTTGCGCTTATCTCCTGCTCGCGATCCGCGATGGAGAGAACTGACCTGTGACCTACGAGAACCTGCACCGTCCGCTTTATGGCGCGGACGTCCTGGCCAATGCGCTCAACAATTATCCCGACATTCCACTGCTGCGCCAGCTCGACGGACCGACACTCTCGGTGCGCGAAATGCGCGATGAGACGAGCCGCTATATCCAGGCGCTGGAAAGCATGGGCCTGAATCGCGAGAGCTGCGTTTCGCTGCTGGCGTCGAACCTTCCGGAAACGCTGCACATCACCCATGCCACCACGATGATCCCGATGCTCTACGTGCCGATCCACGCGATGAGCTCGCTCGCCGATCAGCTGAACATCATGACCGATGCCGGGGTCGACGTGCTGATCTTCGAGGCCGACCGCTTCGAGAAAGCGGCCGCCGACATCAAGCGAGAGTTGCCCCACATCAGTCTGCTGGCCATCGGGCAAAGCGAGCTTGCGCCCGACATTCGCAAACTGGCGGCAGGCTTCGAAGCGAAGAAGCTGGTGCCGCCAATAACGCACGACGATGACATCGGCCGTCGTTCCTATTCGGGCGGCACAACCGGCAAGCCCAAGGCGATCCCCAGCGTCGCCCGCTCCGGCAAGGAATGCGCCGCGATCATGTCAGCCGAATGGGAATGGCCGCGCCCGCCACACATCCTGTCGTGCGCGCCGCTCACTCACGCAGGCGGCACCATGTTTACGCCGGCGCTGCTCAGGGGCGGGACATTCCTGATCCTGCCTAATTTCAACCCGGCCCAGGTCCTGCAATGTATCCAGGACTACCGGATCAACTGCATGATGCTGGTGCCGACAATGATCTACGCGCTGCTCGATCATCCCCAATTCGATGAATTCGATCTCTCCAGTATCGAGACGATCTTCTACGGCGCCTCGCTGATGAACCCGGTGCGCCTGAAGGAAGCGATCGAGCGGATCGGCCCTGTCTTCGCTCAGTTCTACGGCCAGGCCGAAGCGCCCATGGCCCTCACTTACTTCCGCAAGGCGGACCATGACGTCAACGACATGAACCGCCTCGCATCATGCGGGCTGCCCAGCCCCTACGTCCGGCTCGAACTGCACGATGCCGATGGCAACGAGGTTCCCGATGGCGAACCGGGCGAGATCGTCGCGCAGGGGCCGCTGGTCATGAACGGCTATGTCGACGAGGAGTTGAACAAGGCAGTGTTTCGCGGCGGCTGGCTGCACACCGGCGATGTCGCCATTCGCGATCCCGACGGCTTCCTGCGCATCGTCGACAGGGTGAAGGACATGATCGTATCGGGGGGCTTCAACATCTACCCGCGCGAGGTCGAGATGGTGATCGCCGCGCACCCCGCCGTTGCCGAAGTCGCGGTGATCGGCGTGCCGCACGACAAATGGGGCGAGGCGGTCAAGGCGGTGGTTGTGACCAAACCGGGTCAGGAAGTCGCCAAGGATGACCTGATCGCTGCCGTCGCCGATGCCAAGGGCAATTATCAGGCGCCCAAGTCGGTCGATTTCGTCGAGTCGATCCCGCAGACCCCGGTCGGCAAGCCCGACAAGAAGGCCCTGCGCGCGGCTTACGCCTGACCTTTACGACCCCTCCTTCACCCGGTCGGTCGTCGGATCGAACTCGCCGCTGCGCTGGTCCGGCGGCGGCATGCGATCCTCCGCGTGCAAGTTGTCGCCCGCGTGCGGATCGATCAGGAATTCGCGCAAGCGCCGATGGAAATTGGCGATGGCGCGCTCTTGCATCGGATTGGTGCGCGCCGCAGCGAATCCGCTGGATTTCATGCCGCGCTGTACGCGCGGGATGTTCTCGAAATCCTGCCGGTAGATCAGCGGATAGTCGCCGTCTTCGGGCCGTTCGAAAACCTGATGCTCCCAATTCGGCTGCTCCCCCGGCGCAAAGCGTTCGAGCGAATAGGTATCCATGATGGTCTTCTCGAAATCGTCGGGATGCGGTCGGAAACGATACCACAGGACCGATTCGATCGCCGGATGAAGGAAAACGGTGTTGGGAAACACCGCCCAGTCAAACCCGGTCTCCGCCATGTATTCGGGGGTAATGCCTTCGGGCCAGCCAGCGCCGCTCTCGACGGCAGCGGTGCAGATATTCTCGGCCCATTTGGCGAGAATCTGCTCGGGCGGGGTATCGGCGGGAAGTTCGCGCAGCTTCTGGATCGCCTGGAAGCCACGCTCGGTCTGCATGGAGCCGAGGTCTTCTTTGAACTGACGGCCATATTCGTAAAGGTACTCGCGAAAGTCGGCCACTTCCTCTGGTTCCAGCCTCTCCGAACGACCGACCGGAAGGCCTGTATCGAACTCGTAGCTCATCCAGCCGTGCCGTCCCATGCCACGGCTGGTCGAATAGTCGCGGGTGTAGGTGAGCATCTGCCGGTGCGTGGTCTGGACGTGGTAGAACTCCATGAAAGCTTCCATGGTAGTCTTCCAGTTGGCCTCGACCGTGGTCGTCTTGTACCAGGCGAGGCGCAGCTTATCGAATTCGTGCAGACCGCAACGCGT
>Ga0181594_10001046_pt1 | contig 25993 bp, 28 predicted proteins | sample 071ome_18_FD_145603 | JGI IMG/M metagenome (GOLD analysis project Ga0181594, IMG submission 145603) | Coastal salt marsh microbial communities from the Groves Creek Marsh, Skidaway Island, Georgia - 071413BT metaG (spades assembly) | ecosystem: Environmental > Aquatic > Marine > Intertidal zone... | reverse complement strand
TCGGCGTGCTGAAGCACCCGCAACTTACGCTGGATCTCGTGCTGATCTTCCTTCGTCATCCGAAACACCTCCCGCCCAAACTGGGCAATCATAAAGGTGTCTCGCGAGCCACGGCATGGCTACAGCGCCGCTTGCCAACTGCAATGCTGCGCTTGCGAAAATGCGCCTTCTCCAAAGAGCCGTCAGGATGTCAGCAGGCGCACAACGCGCGGGTCGTTTGCGAGCGCGACGGCATCGGAAAAGCGATGAACCTGCCAGCCCAAGGCGGCAGCTGCGGTCGCGTTCGCAGCGGTATCGTCGATAAAGAGCATGTCCTGCGGCGCATGGCCAAACCGCGCCGCCGCCAGATCATAGATGGCCGGATCGGGCTTTGCGATCTTCTCGGCCCCCGAAACAACGATGTCGGCGAACAGATCGAAGATCGGCGCGGTCGGCCGGAACAGCTCCCAGAACTCGGCGCCGAAGTTGGTGATCGCATAGAGTGGGACATCGCGCTGCGCCAGGGCCCGTACAATGTCGTGTGACCCGGCAACAGGACCGGGAATGGTCTCGTTGAAGCGCTCGGCATAGGCTTCGATGAGATGCGCATGATCGGGAAACTGGGCGACGCGTTCTGGCACCATTTCGGCCAGCGGCCGGCCCGCGTCATGCTCGAAATGCCACTCGGGCGTGACGACGTGGGCAAGGAACCAGTCGAGTTCCGCCTCGTCGTCGATCAGCTTGGCGAACAGATGGCGCAGGTCCCACTCGTACAGAACGCGCCCGACATCGAAGACGACAGCTTTCACTGGGGGCCTTGGGGTCTCAGACATGACAAAAGCCCCCGCTTGCGCGGAGGCTTTCCCGAGTTCCGACAGCCGCGACTTTTTCGCGGCCAGGCATGATTCAGCCCTGCCGCGCCTTGAAGCGACGGTTGTTTTTGTTGATCACGTAAGTGCGACCGCGACGGCGAATCACGCGATTATCGCGGTGACGTCCCTTCAGCGACTTGAGGCTGTTGCGAATCTTCATCGTATGTCTCTCAGGCAATGTATTACTGGCGGCCCTTCGGGGCAGCCTGATTGCGAAGCCGCGCAGCTAGTCACAGACCGTGTTAAAGTCAACCGTTCCGACGATCCTGCATTGGCTAAATCGCGTCTGGGCTCTTGCCAGTATCTGTCCCGCAGGCCACACCGTTGTGGTCATGAAGAACCTGAAGCACGTTCTGCCCCTTGGCATGCTCGCGGTGACGGGCTGTGTCGCTCCGGTCGGGCCGGTTGAAGTTTCCCGCTTCCACCTCCCGGATACAACGCAGCTGGGACAGGGAACCATTGCCATAGAACCTGCCCAGGACATCGACGCGCAGAATCTGGAATTCCGCAGCTATGCCGCAGCCGTCTCGCGTGAATTGCAGCGCATCGGTTATTCGGAGATCGTTGCGGGGGGCAGTGCGAGCAAGTCAGTGGCGATCGTCTCGGTCGAGCGCGAGAGCTTCCGGCGCGGTCGCGATGGCAGCCCGGTCAGCGTCGGCGTCGGCGGATCGACCGGCAGTCACGGCTCGGGTGTGGGCGTCGGCATCGGCCTCAACCTCTCCGGCCCGCCGCCCGAAACTGTCGAAACACGCCTCGCCGTCACCATTCGCGACCGGGCGAGCGGCCAATCCCTTTGGGAAGGCCGGGCGACATTCTCGGTGCGAGCATCGTCCCCGATGGCGCAAACGCAGCTAGGCGCAGCGAAGCTCGCCGAGGCCTTGTTCCGCAACTTCCCTGGCACCTCGGGCGAGACGATCCTCGTCGAATGAGCACCATCGAAATCAATGATGCCTTCGATTCGGGGAATATCGAGGTCCTTTCGGCGGACGGCGCGCAAGCTCGTCTCGCGATCCGGAAGGACAAGGATTCGCACTTTTACCAATGGTTTCATTTTCGCGTTTCCGGCTGTGCGGGCCGCGATCTAACCTTACGCATCACCGGCCTGAAGGGCGCGGCCTATCCTATGGGCTGGCCAAACTATCGCGCGGCCATGTCGTTCGACAGGCGCAAATGGTTGCGCGCCGACACCCATTGGGACGAGCGCGCCGACGACGGCTCCCTCACAATCCGCGCCCGCCCGCCGGGCGACATCGCCTGGTTTGCCTATTTCGCGCCCTATTCGCTCGAGCGCCATCATGACCTCGTATCGCGTACGGCGGCATGCAGCGGAATCGGCCATTCCAGCCTCGGTACTAGTCTCGACGGTCGGCCTATCGACTGCCTGACCATGGGCAGCGGCACCAAAGCGGTCTGGCTGATCGCTCGTCAGCATCCGGGCGAGTCGATGGCCGAATGGTGGATGGAAGGCGCGCTGGATGCCCTGAGCGACCCGACAGACCCGGTCGGGCGAGAATTGCGGCGCAAGTGCAGGTTTCACATCGTGCCCAACGCCAATCCCGATGGTTCCTTTCGCGGCCACCTGCGTACGAATGCCGCCGGAACCAATCTCAACCGCGAATGGGCTGAACCGAACGCCGAGAAATCTCCTGAAGTGCTCGCCATCCGCGATGCGATGGACAAGACCGGGGTCGACTTCTTCATGGACGTTCACGGCGACGAGGCAATCCCGGCAAATTTCATCGCCGGTTTCGAAGGCATTCCCGACCTGCGCGAGGGCCAGGTCGCCAGCTATGCGCGGTACCGGTCGATCCTCGAGAGGCGCACGCCCGATTTCCAGACTGCCTTGGGCTACCCCGCCGCATCGCCGGGCAAGGGCAATCTGACCATGGCTACCAATCAGGTGGCGCAGCGATTCGGCTGTGTCGCGATGACGCTGGAAATGCCGTTCAAGGATCACAATCCCGCGCCCTGCTCTCGTCAGGGCTGGAGCCCGGAACGCTCGATGCGACTGGGCCGCGATTGCCTCGGCGCACTGCTGGAATGGCTTGACGAGGACTAGGTCAGGCTGTCCGGCCCGAAGGCGAGCGGCAAAAGTTGCGATAGCCGCACGTCAACGGCTTCGTCGCCCTTGCCCGACCAGACCAGCGGATCGGTACCTCCAAGAACTGCCAACTCGTGCAGCATCTGCCGGCAACGTCCACAGGGCATGGCCGCTTTGCTATCCGGACCGACTACAGCGAGGGCCACGAGTCCGCCGCGCCGTCCTTCGTTCATGGCCTTCGACAGAGCCAGAGCCTCGGCGCATAGCGACAGACCATAGCTGGCGTTCTCGACGTTCGCGCCGGTTACGACCGCGCCATCTTCAAAAGCCAACGCCGCGCCAACGATAAATTGCGAATAGGGCGCGTAGGCATGAGCTGCAGCCTCGTGTGCCGCTTCCAGCAATCTCTCGCGCGAAACGGTCATGGCCGCGCAACGATCCACCGCAGCTTTCCGGCGACATGATCGCTGTCGCGCGCGGTGTTCGCAGTCCACAAGGTCCAGGGCCGCCCAGCATAGTCCGGCTCGAAAATGTCGCGCTCGAGCCAGAGGTTGCGCTCGATCTTGGCAGCCATGGCATGGCGCGCCTCGAATTCGGACCCGAGCTTGAGCAGCGTTTGCTGGCCCGTATGGGTCTCGACCTGGTTGAGGAAGATCATCAGTTCACTTTCGATCTCGGCATCGCTGGTGGCGACCGGGCATTGGTCTGCGCTGCCCTCAAGCTCAACCGCGGCAGGAAGCATCGCATTATCGCGCGGCACGACAATCACGAAATTCGCGGCCTGCCTGTCGCCGGGCTGGCATGGGTCGTAGCGATGAACAGCACCGATCTTGAGACCGGCCTCGCGCGCCTGCCTGAGATTGCGGCTGAAGGCTGGATCGCGGGCGAAAGCGCCGGCGCTGGCATCCAGATAGGCAAAGTCCGCTCCAGTCGCCCTGAGCGCATTCCAGTCGGCAGTGCCGTCGGGCGCGCCGATTTCCACGCCCTGCACCGGATAGAGCTCCCGCTTGGGCACCCAGTTGTGCCGCTGCCACCAGCCCCAGGCACCTGCGACCAGGCCCAGCAACAGCAGCAGCGCCGCCAGCCGCATCCGCGTCTTGCTGCGCCGAGCCGCCATTGCCTTCCCCCTGCTCCCTCAGCCCCGGATATGCAGCACACAGATCAGCGTGAACAGCCGCCGCGCCGTCGGAAAATCGGTTTCAATCTTCCCGTCGAGCCGCTCGACCAGCAGCTCCGCAGCCTGATCGTGAACTCCGCGCCGTGCCATGTCGATGGTCTCGATTTCCTGCGCGGTGGCCTTTCGGATCGCCTGGTAGTAGCTTTCACAGATCGCGAAGTATTCGCGGATCGGCCGGCGGAACCGTCCCAGCCCCAGCACCAGGCTCTCCAGCTGATTGCGCTGCTCGTCGGCGATGTCCATCGCGAGCCTGCCGTCGTTCACTGCGAGCTTCAGGCAATACGGGCCGGTGAAGCCTGCGTTCCACGAGCGCAGCGGCTTGAAAAGATTGTCCTCGATCAGGTCGTAGATCGCAATCCGCCGCTCCTGCTCGATATCGGCATTGCGCCACAGGATGGTCGCCTCGTCGAGCTCGATATCGATGATGCGCGAATTGGACATCGGGCGGCTTTACAGAACCGTGACACCGGGGAGCAAGCACTTAGGGCACCATCCACAAGCTGTGGAATAATTCGTTCGCGAAAGTTGCTTGCCGCGAGAGCCAGCCATGAGCATGGTGCCCTTCCGATGCCTTCCGAAGATCTCCTGATCCACCCCGCCGCCGACATCGCTCAAAGCGAATCGATCCGCGTGCTGCCCGCCAATATCGAGGCCGAAGCGGCCTTCCTCGGCGCGGTGCTGATCGACAACCGGGTGATCGAGGAATTGCCTGTCGCGCTTTCGCCCGCGCATTTCTTCGAGCCGATCCACGCGCGTATCTTCGAGCGGATACAGCAATTGCTCGATCGCAAGGCGGTGGTCACGCCGGTGACGCTAAAGCCCTACTTTGAAGCAGACGAGGCGCTCAAGGAGCTCGGCGGCCCTGCCTATCTGGCGCGGCTGACCGCCGACGGACAGGGCCTGCTTGCCCCGCGCGAACTCGCCGCGCAGATTTACGACCTTGCCTTGCTGCGTGAGCTGATCGCGGTCGGGCGGGGGCTGGTCGAATCGGCAATGGACACGAGCGAATCGGTAGAGCCGCTCGAACAGATCGAACAGGCCGAATCGGCGCTCTATCAGGTCGCAGAGGGAGCGGCAGGGCAGAACGAGGCGACCAGCTTCGGGCGCGCGACCCAGACGGCGATCCAGCAGATTCAGCGCGCGCTCGATTCGGGCGGTCATATCTCCGGCAAGACCACCGGCTTGTCCGACCTCAATGAGAAGATCGGCGGTCTGCACGATTCCGACCTGATCATCGTCGCCGGGCGGCCCGGCATGGGCAAGACCTCGCTCGCCACCAATATCGCCTTCAGCGCCGCCGACCGATTACGCCGCGATCTCGACGACGGGATTCCGCGCGAACAGTCCGTGGGTGCGGCGACAGCCTTCTTCAGCCTCGAAATGAGCGCCGACCAGCTGGCCACCCGCATTCTTGCGGAACAGTCCAGGATCAGCTCGGAGAAGCTGCGCATGGGCCGGATCAGCCGCGATGACTTCCAGCAATTGTCCTTCGCCAGCCAGCGTCTGGCCGAGTTGCCGCTTTACATCGACGATACGCCGGCGCTCTCGATCGCCGCGCTGCGCACCCGGGCGCGACGTCTCAAGCGCCGCCACGACATCGGCCTGGTCGTCGTCGACTACCTGCAATTGCTGCAGGGTTCCAGCCGCGCCAACGACAACCGCGTTAACGAGATTTCGGAAATCAGCCGCGGACTCAAGACACTTGCCAAGGAGCTTGGCGTGCCGGTGATCGCGCTTTCGCAGTTGAGCCGCGCAGTCGAAAGTCGCGAGGACAAGCGCCCGATGCTTTCGGACCTGCGCGAATCCGGCTCGATCGAGCAGGACGCCGACATGGTGTGGTTCATTTTCCGCGAGGAATATTACCACGACGCGGTCAAGCCGCAGACGCCGGACGAAACGAGCTCGGCGGATGTAGTGGCGAAGTACAACGAATGGGAGCAGAAGCACCTTGACCTGGTGAACAAGGCCGCCGTTATCGTCGCGAAGCAACGCCACGGCTCGACCGGCATGGTCCAGCTGCGCTTCGAGAGCGAGTTCACCAAGTTTAGTGATCTCGCACGGGGCGAACAGAAGGACTACGGCTATGACTGACAAGCCTGTGATGCTGATCGCCGGGGGCAGCGGCTCGATCGGCCAGGCGACAGCACGCGAGGCGCTGGCGCAGGGCTGGGCCGTGGCGCTCCACGGGTTCACTAAGGCGAAGCTTTCAGCCCTCGAAAAGGAGCTCGGCACGCTAGGAACGGTCGAAAGCTTCCAGGCCGATGTTCACGTACCCGAAGCAGCGAAGGACCTTATTGCCGCCGTCGCCGAAAGAATGGGCCGGATCGATGCGCTCGTAGATTGTGTCGCTTCCGGCGTGCCCGGCATTACCGGGCTGTTCGAGAACACGGACCCTGCCGCCTTTACCCCATTCTACGATGTCACAACCGGCTGGTTGCTGCGGCTGTCGCACGCCGCCTACCCGCACCTGAAAGTGCGCGGCGGCACGATCATATCGTTCATTGCCGATGCCGGAATTTTTGCCGCGCCGCACCAGACCGGCACCGGCCCGGCGCGCGCGGCCTGCGTTGGCTTTATTCGCAACCTCTCGCGCGAAGCGGCGCGTGACAAGATTCGCGCCCACGTCATTTCGGTGAGCTATGTCGAGGAAAGCGACATTGTGGCCCGGCTTGGCCCCAAACGCATGGAAACTGCCCGGCGGCGCGCGGGCCTTGGACTGCCCTCGCCCACCGACATCGCACCGACCGTCGTATTCCTGTGCAGCGACAAGGCCACCAAAGTGACCGGGCAGGTTATTTCCATCAACGGGGGACTGAACGCGTGACCGATATTGTCGACGAGGAATTGGCCCGGCGCCTGCTGCCTCTCGAAGGCGGGGTCAATTTTCGCGACATGGGCGGCTATCCAGCCGCGGACGGCAGAAAGGTCAAGTGGGGCCACCTGTTCCGCTCAGGCACGATGAACCGCCTGACCGAAGCGGACCGCGCGCACCTTGACGAGCGTGGGATCAGGACCGTCATCGATTTCCGCACCGAGTCTGAACATGCGCATGAGCCTAACGACTGGGGCATTGCGCTGGGTGATGGCTATTGGCGGCGCCCGCACGACGAGACATTCGGCAACTGGTCCGATCTCGACCCGGCGCGGTTGGGCACCGAGCGGGACGCCGAAAAGGTGCTCGAAGCCGGATTTCGCAAGCTGCCCGAGCAGCAAGCCGTGGCTTACGCGGAAATGTTCCAGCGGCTGGCGGCCGGAGAAGTGCCAGCGGTCATCCATTGCACCGCCGGCAAGGACCGCACCGGCGGCGGTGCGGCATTGATCCTTGCCGCGCTGGGAGTGCCGCGCGAGCACATCGCGGCCGACTTCCTACTCACCCAGCGCGCCTTCAAGCCGCCCACCGCGTCTACCGGCGCAAGGCGCAATCCCGATCCCAAGTACCAGCGTTTCGCGCAAATGAAGCGCGAGGTGCTGGCGGTGTTTTCCTCGGCACGCCCCTCATTCATCGCCTCGTTCCTCGACGGGCTCGATGAGCTGCACGGCGGCATCGAGGGCTACACCGCCGATCTGGGCTTCACCGCATCCGATCTGGAAGCGGTGCGCGCGCATTTGCTCGACTGACGATCAGCCTCGCGCCGGCAGCATCACGTTGTCGGCCACCTTGATCAACCAGCCATTTCCGTTGCGCACCAGCCTGGCAGTCACCAACGCGCAGACGAACCACTTGCCTTCGCCGTCCCAGTAGCTGACGGCATTGTAGAACCTGGCGATGATCGTGTCCTTGTCCCCGCCGTCGTAATCGCAATAGAGGTTCTGGATCATGTGCCGCATCGGGCCGTTAGCCTTGCCCGAGGCGAGCGGCACCTGGCGAAGCTGTTCCCTGCCTTTCGGATTTTCGGGAATCGCGCCATTGAACTCACCATCCTCGGTGAAGCAGTCCGCCCAGCCATCGGCATCGCCTTCATCAACGGCCCAGTTGTACCGCGCGTAGTGATCCGCAACTGCAACATAGTCATCGGTGGAAACCGGCATCGTCATTCTCTCCCGTTCAGCCCGCCGCACGGCGGGATTCGCCCTGCCGCTCATAACTTGCCATTCACCTGTTTGCACCTAGATATAACGGCACAACCAAGCGGGATCGCGCCACCAATGAACAACGACGAACAGCCAAGCGGCAATCCTTGGGTCAAAAGCCTTCTCGTATGGGGCGGTATTTTCCTCGCCCTGCTGATGGTCGTCTCGATGTTCGGGCCTCAGGCCGAGACCGGCGCAGCGGTCGGCTATTCGGAATTCCGCGACAGCGTCGCCGAGGGCCGCGTCGCCGAAGTGCAGATCGCCGAGGACAAGATCGTCGGCAAGTACAAGAATGGCGACAGTTTCTCGACCGTGCCGGTGCCGGGCGATACCGGCCTGACCCAGCTGCTTCAGGAAAACGAGGTCAAATATGCGGGCAAGGCCGCGGAAGAGCCCAACCTGCTGCTCTACATCCTGATCCAGGCGCTGCCGTTCATGCTGATCCTGAGCATCGCGTTCTTTGCGCTGCGGCAGGTCCAGAAGGGCGGCGGCTCCGGCGCAATGGGCTTCAGCAAGAGCAAGGCCAAGATGCTGACCGAGCGGCAGGGCCGCGTCACCTTTGCCGATGTCGCCGGGATCGATGAAGCGCGCGAGGAGCTGGAGGAGATCGTCGAGTTCCTCAAGGACCCGCAGCGTTTCTCCAAGCTTGGCGGACAGATTCCCAAGGGCGCGCTGCTGGTCGGCTCGCCCGGCACCGGCAAGACCCTGCTGGCCCGCGCCATAGCCGGCGAGGCAGGCGTGCCGTTCTTCACCATTTCCGGCTCGGACTTTGTCGAGATGTTCGTCGGCGTCGGTGCCAGCCGCGTGCGCGACATGTTCGAACAGGCCAAGAAGAACGCGCCGTGCATCGTCTTCATCGACGAAATCGACGCGGTCGGCCGCCATCGCGGCCACGGCCTCGGCAATTCCAACGACGAGCGCGAGCAGACGCTCAACCAGCTGCTCGTCGAGATGGACGGCTTCGAGGCGAACGAGGGCATTATCATTATCGCCGCGACCAACCGGCCCGACGTGCTTGATCCGGCGCTGCTGCGCCCCGGTCGCTTCGACCGGCAGGTTGTGGTGCCGGTGCCCGATGTCGACGGGCGCGAGAAGATCCTTGCCGTCCACATGAAGAAGGTGCCGCTGGCGCCCGACGTCAATCCGCGCGTGATCGCGCGCGGCACGCCCGGTTTTTCGGGCGCGGACCTTGCCAACCTCGTCAACGAGGCCGCTCTGCTCGCGGCGCGGCGCAACAAGCGCCTCGTCGCCATGCAGGAGTTCGAGGATGCCAAGGACAAGGTGATGATGGGCGCGGAACGCCGCTCGATGGTCATGACCGACGACGAAAAGCGCATGACCGCCTATCACGAGGCGGGACACGCGATCGTCTCGATCAACGAGCCCGCCTCCGATCCGATCCACAAGGCGACGATCATTCCGCGCGGCCGTGCGCTCGGCATGGTCATGCGTCTGCCCGAGCGCGACAATTACTCCTATCACCGCGACAAGATGCACGCGAACCTCGCCGTTTCGATGGGCGGGCGCGTTGCCGAAGAGCTGGTGTTCGGCCACGACAAAGTGTCTTCCGGCGCATCGTCCGATATCCAGTACGCCACCGACCTGGCCCGCAACATGGTCACCAAATGGGGTATGTCGGACAAGCTCGGCCCGCTGCAATACGAGAGCAGCTACGAAGGCTATCTCGGCATGGGCCAGACCCAGCGGCTGATGGCGGGCGAAGAGACCAACAAGCTGATCGACGCGGAAATCCGCGCGCTGGTCGATGGCGCGCACAAGCGCGCAACCGACGTGCTCACCACTCAGCGCGACAAGCTGGAGCTGCTCGCCGAGGCCATGCTCGAATACGAGACGCTGACCGGCGACGATATCACCGAGCTGATGGAAACCGGCAAGCTCGACCGGCCCGACGAGCCGACGGACGCGGCCAAACCGGTTGGCACCGGCAGCGTCGGCGTACCCAAGGCGGGCAAGCGCTTTTCCGGCGGCGGGCAAGCGCCGCAGGGGGCCTGAGGCATTCGCGAATTGCGCCTGCGAGGGTGACACGAGTGACACATGTCCGCCGTGGTGTCCGCATGTCGAAACGCGCGGACTTCTGCGGGATTCCGGCCCGAAAGTGACACTTCCTGCATAAAGGGAAATTCTCGCCTGCCGCGCCGACGAAGAGTGGGCGCGTTGCGGGGAGGTCAAGTGTGTCACTGTATGTCCTGAGTCCTTCGCCAAGCTCAGCAGAGCTTTGCCGCAAGCGAAGCTGATTTGAGGGATCGACGCAGCGCCACGACTGTATCGCGCGGCGAGAACGTAGGACAGGGTGCAAGCAAACGCGGCGTGCTCGGGCGCTGGTTCTCCGGCGGTGGACTGGCCCGGCAGGGGGCTTCAAGCAGGCAGGGCGCGAATGTGCGCAAATCCACTGGTCAATCCGTTCTATCCCGCTCTCACGATGACTTCCCCGCCTCAGCCTTGCGGCGTGCCTGCCTGTCGAGAAAGCCCTGCATGAAGGTCTGCGGCTCGTCGGTCTGGAATGCCTTTGCGAAGCAATCCAGGCCCGCAGCGACTGCCTCCCCGAGCGGCAGGTTCTCCCAATCCGCGATCAATTGCTTCTGCAAGCGCACGGCGAGCGGCGCGCAGGTCAGGATCCGGTCGATCCATGAGGCAACGGCAGCGTCCAGATCGCTGCCGGGAACCAGCTCGTCGATCAGTCCCCACTCCTTTGCATCGCGGGCTGAAACATTCTCGCCAAGCAGGAGCATCTGGCGCGTCCGCCCCCACCCGATCAGCATGGGCAGCAGCGCCGCTTCGACAGCCGACGGAATGCCCAGCTTGACCTCAGGCATTCCGAATTCGGCAGTGTCCGAGGCAATTCGGAAATCGCAACAGGCGGCGAGTTCGACGCCGGCCCCGAACGTATAGCCGTTGATCCGCGCTATCGTCGGCACCGGGACCGAGCGAATGGCATGGCAGCACCGGTGCACGCGGGTGATGAAGGCTCGCGCTTCATCGGGATGGCGCAGCTCCGCCATCTCCTTGATGTCGGCGCCGCCGATAAAGGCTTTCTCCCCCACCCCGGTGACGATCACCGCGCGCAGGTCATCGCTTTCGGCTACTGCCGCAATCGCCTGTTCGAATTGCTCCATGAGCGCACTGTTCAGCGAGTTCAGCCGGGAGGCATTGTCGATGACGACAGTCGCGACCAGTCCGCCTCGCGAACGGTCCTCTGTCACCCGGATCTGCTGCATGTTCGTTCAGCCCTGCCATACCAGCGGCAGGGTCGAAGGCCCGATGATCCCCGACAGGAACGATTCGATCTCCGCCCCTTCCGCCAGCCGGAACTCCGGCAAAATCGCCAGCGCCTCTTCCATCGCGATGCGCATTTCCCGCTTCGCCAGATGCATGCCGATGCACAGGTGCGGGCCGTATCCGAAGCTCACGTGGCGCGGCTTGCGGTTGAAATCGACCTTCTCCGGCTCCGGAAAAGCCACCGGATCGTTGGCGGCGAGGTGGGTGGGCATCAGCACCAGATCGAAGGCCTTCATCTTGACGCCATCGACAACAGTATCCTGTGTGCACAGCCGGATCGTCGTCACCGCCGCATAGGCGCGCATCAGCTCGTCGATGGCATCGCCGATCCGGTCGGGATTGGCGCGCAGGTACTCCTGATCCGCCGGGTTTTCGGCGAGGTGGTGGAAGTGGTTCGACATGTTGGTCGAGACCGTATCGAGCCCGCCGACGAACAGGTTGAAACAGAAGCCGATGAGCTCGTCCTGCGTCAGCTTGCGCCCTTCGATCTCGCCCTGCACCGCGAGCGTTATCAGGTCGTCGCGCGGATTGGCGCGGCGATCCTCGCATTGCCCGGCGAGGTAATCGACGATCTTGCGCAGCGCCTCGGCCACCGGCTCCTGCTCCGCCGAGCGCAGAATCGCGTGCTCCCATGCAAGGAACGTCGCCATGTCTTCCTGCGGCATGCCCATCAGTTCGAGGAACACGCGGATCGGAAACTCGAATGCGAAATCGGCGACGAAATCGCACTGCCCCTGCGGCCGCAATTGCTCCAGCCGCTCGCGCGCGAACCCGCGGATATGGTCGTCCAGCCGATTGATGAACTTGGGTGCGAACATCGGGTTGAGCAGCATGCGGTATTTCGAATGCAGCGGCGGATCGCTCTCGTGCGGGATCGAGAACCACTCCTGACCGATCATTTGGGCAAAGCCGGACGTGCCTTTCACCGTGAAATGCTCGGTATCCATGTAGATCGCCTGCAACGCTTCCATGGAGCGCGGCACCCAGGCACCGGGCAGCATCTCGTGCATGTTCTCGGCCCAGAAGATCGGCGGATAGGTCTGGATCTCGGGGATCATCGTGCGCGGCAGCACGTCCGAGCGAGCCCCGCGCAGCTTGAAGGGATAGGGCCGGACCAGCTCGGCGGGAACGTGATCGGGACGTTCCATCGTCAACCTCGACGTTTCAGGTCTTTGAGTTTCACCACCCGCGTCGTGATCGGCTCGATATGCCCCGGCGCGAGCAGGAAGCGCCAGAAGATCGTGCCGCGCGGCCGTCCCTCCGTATCGAGCCAGTTGGGCAGGCCCGGGTCTTCGTGCGCGAGGATCATGCGGAACGTGCCGTCCTTCTCACGGATCGTTTGCCTGCGATTGAGCGAGATCTGCCGGTTCACATAGTCGAAGGTCGCGAAGTAGCGGGTGAACAGGACGACATTCGCAAAGCGGCACTCGGGCCAGCGCCCGCGCATTTCCAGCGCCTCGTCCGGGCCGAGCTGATACTGCGTCTGCAGATAGCGGTTGTCGGCAGCGGCATAACCCATGGCCCGGTTGTTGGCCTTGACGTTGGGATCGGTGAACTGGTTGGCGACCGGCGAGAGGAACGGCGTGAAGGCCGCACCGGTGCGCGGGATATCGGTCGGCCCGGTCATCCCCAGCACGCCCTCGAAATAGGTGATCACGGTTTCGAGCCGCGCGGCCATCGCTTCCTCGGTGAGAAGCGGCGGCACATCCGGGCGAGCGACCGGGTTGATCGTCAACGGGATGTGCAGGCTCTGGTCCGCCGCAGCCGAGTGTTCCTGCTCGAAATAATGGCGCGTGGTGATCGTGCGCGAATCGTCCGACAGGGCCAGCCAGTTGCGCTCCCGCTTCGGACCGCCGACGCGGATTTCATAGGAACCGTCGGGCGCCATATCGAATTCCGTATCGTTCAGGGTCGCGGCCAGAGCAAAGGGCCGTCCGCCATCGCGTTCCGCCCGCTCGACCGTGAACGACGTATAGGTCGCGCCAGCGGTATTTCCGCGAATAACATATTCCGCGCCGGAACTGATCGGCGCGAAAAAATAGACAGCATCGGGATTGTCGCCGAGCAGCTTGCGGTCAGGGCCCACAAAGCGGGTGAAGCCGGGATTTGCCGTGTCGGCCCTGGCCCAGAAGTCCAGCGCGAGTTGCAGGGCATCGGCCATGACAAGGCGCGCTTCGGCGCGTTCGTTGGATGTGATCCCGGCATAGGGCGGGGACGAGAACCTGGCATCCCACTCGACCAGCTTCTGCGCCAGCGCCAACCAGGCGCGGCTTGCCGGACCGGCATCGTTCGATTGCGCCAGGGCGGTTGCCGGCGCCGCGAGTGAGGCGAGCGCGCCCGGCAGTGCTGCCCCCGTGCCCCCCAAGGCCATTCCCTTGAGCAAGCTGCGCCGGTTGCTGGCCATGTTTCTCTCCCGCTTCAATTTCCTGTGGTCGCATCGCTGGTTGCGAAAAACCGGTTCCCACTTTTTCGCGCGATACTCCTGTTACTGATAAATCGAGTCCCGGTCGGACAGCCACGACGGCAGCTCGAGCTTCGGCGCCGGCAAGGGCACCGCGCCATGCTCAAACTCGAGATTGTCGTAGGGGTCGTTGTGGACGTACCACGTGGTCGGATCGCCGACCCGCACTTCATAGAGCCGCACGCCCTCGGGCCCGGCGACAGTCGCAGGCATCGGCGTGCCGATCTCCAGGGTAATGTGCATGCCCTTGCGGCACTCGCGCCCGCCCACCGTCATTGAGCCTTCGAGCACGAGAATGGTCGAGATGCAGTTGCGGCCGCGCGGCGGCACGATCAGCCCCGGATCGTATTTCGTTTCGGTGCACATTGCCGTCGGAGAGAAATCGAGCCACTTCTCCCAGGCCGAAATGCGCTTGCCGTTCTGCTCCTGCGCCAGAACTTCGATCCATTCCGTCTTCTCGCCATGGCGAAAGCGCGGATCGCGATGGCCCCCCGCCGGCTTGGGAACGATCGGGGCGAGCAGCATGCCGTCGGGGCCGTAGGTGGCGCGGGTGCCGCCGCTCTCGTCGTCGTTGGGCAGGTGCGGGTTGGCGAGCTGCTTGATGCCCAGCTCGCGCTTGAGCTCGGCAAAGCCTTCGGGATCGGCGTACCAGACCGAGGGATCGCCAGCCATGACCTCATAGACAATTACGCCGTCCGGCCCGGTCACGTTCGGGCCATAGGGCGTGCCGACATCGAGCATGATGTTCATGCCCGCCGTGCTCTCGACCCCGCCCGAAGTCATCGAACCTTCGACGACATAGATCGAATTTGGGCACATGTGGCCATGACGCGCCACGACCATTCCCGGATCCCACTTGCCGACAAACGCCAGCACCCGTGGCTCGAAACAGAGCCATTTTTCGTAAACGACCTTACGCGTGCCGGAATGGTCCTGCGCGAGAACTTCGCGCCACTCCATCTCTTCCATGTCCTGCAAGCGCGGTTCAGGCCATCCCAGCCGCAGCCGCATCAGCCGGGCATCTTCATCTTGTCGCGCATGGTCGAGCGTTCGATCATGCCATAGGCGCTTTCGCCCTCGAAGCTGTAGTGCGCAATCATCTGGTGCAGCGGCGGGAACTTGGAATCGAGCGGCGGAATGGATGGCACTCCGCCGAATGTCTTGCCGCCGAAGGTGAACTGCCTGCCGTCCTCTGTTTCCATGACGCAGGTAACGTCCTCGCCCGAGTACTGGAAGTCCTTGAGCCACGGCGACTTTACCGCGCGCGCGGGGATCAGCTCACCCTCGCCGAGATAGACGAAGCCCTCGTTGTAATCGTATTCCGCGCCGGTCTTGTAGCCGGGGTAAGCGATGTAACCGAACGCCTTGCCGCTCGGGAACACAGCGGACTGCCAGCAGTGCCCGAAGAATTCCTCGAGCTTGCGCACGCCCTTGCGACGGATGCGCAGCGCACCCCCAGTGAATTCGACGTCCTTGCCTTCCCAGTTGATGACGCCCTTGACGCGGCACAGCTGCTCCAGCCGGTCGCCGCCCATCGCCAGCGACTCCCCGCCCTCGGCCATGCGGTCTTTTGCGTCCTTGGACATGGTGCCCTGGATCCACGGCGGCACGACCGGCCAGGCTTCTATGTCGAAGCGCAGCGGCGCGAGTTCTTCGGTCTTGAAGCCCAGCACCAGCATCTCGTCCCAGTTTGCAGCCGGCAAAGCGCCGGAAAATCCCGACTTGTAATGCTTGAACGGCTCGACCACCTCGAACCACAGGCCGCCGGTTCCGAAATGCGTGGCCTTGCCGTCTGGCCCCACTTCCTTGTGCCGGTTGGCGCTGGAACTCTGCCGCATCACCCGGCCTTCAGGAGTGACAAGGCCCAGCTCGATATGCGGATGATCCCAGTCGGGCGCATAGGCTTCGACCGCGCAGCGCGGAAAGCCGAAACGGCCCTGATCGTCCCACAGCCACCAGTTAAAGCCTTCCTGCATCCCCGGCTCGGTCTGCGGCTCGGTAATGAAATACTCGAATTCGGCTTCGCGCCCGCCGGTCAGATCGCTCATGCTGGTTCCTTTGTTTTTATGGGATGAAGCGCTCGCCATAGTCGGCACAAGCGCAGCAGTGGCTGCCGCGCCGCCCATGGCGATCGCGCTGCGACGGGTGAAATTCCCCTGGCTCATTCGGCCCTCTCCTTGCTGCGGGCCATTGTCAGCCTCGCGAGTCCCGTCCATGGGTAACCTATAGATGCAGCGATGCGAAGACCGCATCGGCGATCATTGGCACCTGCAATCGCTTGACAGGCTGCGCCTGCGGTCTGACGGATCAGATCAAAGCGAGAAAACGGAGTGGACGAATGGCGACAGGCAGGCACTCGGGCAATGTCGCGGTCTGCGTTGGCAGCGCCACGGGCATGGGCGCGGAAAGCGCCTACCGCCTCGCGTGCGAAGGCGCGAAAGTCGTGGTCGGCGATATCAACATGGATGCCGCCGCCAACGTGATCGAGCGTATTGCCGCAGCCGGTGGTCAAGCCGTGGCACGCCACTGCGACATTGCCAGCGAAGATGCGGTCAACGAACTGATCGAAGGTGCCGCCCGTGCCTATGGCGGGCTCGATATCATGCACGTCAATGCTGCCGATCTCAGCCTCGGTCCGAAGGACGGCGATGCGCTCTCGATCGACCTTGCGACTTTCGACCGCTCGGTGGAGGTCAATCTTCGCGGTCACCTGCTGTGCACCCGCGCTGCAATCCCGCTCATGCGCGAGCGCGGCAAGGGCGCCATCGTCTATACCTCATCCGACGCCGCCAAGACTGCCGCTCCGTTCCAGTTCAGCTACTATGTTACCAAGGCGGGTCTCAATGCCCTGATGCGCCATGTCGCGATCCGATGGGGCGCCAAGGGCATCAGGGCCAACGCCATCTGCCCCGGCGTTATCTTGACCGAAACGGTGCAGAAGGTCATGAACGAGGACGTCTTGGCGAACGCGCTCAAGAGCGTGCCCAGCCCGCGCCTCGGACAGCCGGAAGACGTTGCCAATCTGGTCAGCTTCCTGCTTTCGGACGAGGCCGAATGGATTAACGGACAGGCTATCTCTATCGACGGCGGATCGGTAATGCATGGCTGAACAGGACAACAAGAACCCAGCGGACAGGATGACACCATGAACGATGCAGACAAGGAACGGGCGGCGCTCGACGCCTATCTCGGCAAGAACATCAGGCTCGAAGCGTCGACGTCGAGCCTCATGAAGAGCACGTCGGAATGGCTCAACCATCCGATCATTCGCGAGGTGATTCCGATCTGGCTGTTCCGCAAGAACGGACCCGATTTCCCGGTCGAGGCCGATCATACGCTCGGCCTGTCGACGGCCTTCGATCAGGTGGTGCCGCCCGCGCGGGTCGCCGAGCTGCTCGAGGAAGAGCGCCGGATCAATCCCGAATTCGACGCCTGGGTGAAGGAAGGCTTTGTCTCGACCTACGACAACGAATTCTTCAACCAGTTCGAGCCGGGCACCGTCGGCGGCATGATCGGCCACCAGATCCGCGAGCATGGCTTCGATCTGACGCTGGGTGTCGGCAACGAGGTCCCCAAAGACATGTCGACGCTGGACTACTGGAAGCTCCGCAGCCGCCAGAGCCACGATTTCGAACACATCCTGACCGGCGGCCAGTTCAATTCGCTCGGCGAAGTGGCGATCACCTTCGGGCGGGTCGCCAACCAGGCGCGCCACCTCAGCCCCGAACTGGCAGGTGCGGTCAATCCTTATCAGGCCTTCGCTGGCCTGCGCATGGTGACGCGCGCGATGATCCACTATCCCGAAACGCTGGTGCCGACGCTGCGGTGCCTTCAGCAGGGCATCGATGTCGGCCTCGCATCGCCGCCGTTCTGGTTCATGAAGTGGGAAGAGGTCTTCCACATGACCCCGGCGGACGCGCGCAAGCATTTCGGCGTTCCCGCGATCGAGGAAGTCGATACCCACCACGAAGCGATCGTGTTCCGGCAAGACCCGGAAGACATCGCTCTGGCGGCAGAATAAACGGCCGGACTGACCGGTCAGGGAGAGAATACCGACAATGAAGACCATCTATGTGACCGGCGCGACCGGTATCCTTGGCGCGAACGTGTGCACCCAACTGATCGCCAAGGGCTACAAGGCGCGCGCCTCGGTGCGCGACATGACCAATTCGGATGCCCTCGCCCTGCAGGATGCCGGTGTCGAAATCGTCCCGGGCGACCTCAAGGACCGCGACAGCCTTGCCAAGGCCATCGATGGCGCGGACGGCGTGATCCATTCGGGCGCCATGCTCGGCCGTCCCGGCGCCACCTGGGAAGAAGGCTATGCCACCAATGTGGTTGGCACCATGAACCTGCTTTCCGCTGCTCATGAGGCAGGGAACCTGCCGGTCGTGCAGGTGCTCACCACCACCTTCTTCGACAGCACCGAGACCTTCAGCGAAGACTCTGCGCTCGACCTCACCTGCGCCTTCATGGACGTCTACACCGTTACCAAACGGCTCGCCTATCTTGAAGGCATGGGCCGCGTGCGCGAGGGGCAGGACATCCGCTTCATGGTGCCCGGCGCGATCTACGGCCCGTCGATCTGTGTCGAGAAGGCCAACTGGGCCAACACTTTCAACGATCGCTTCATCAAGGCGATCAAGGGCGAGATGCCCAAGCAGCTGCCCTTGCCGATGCCGTGGTCGACCGCCGACGACTGCGCCATGGTCTGCGTGGCCGCCTTGGAAAAGGGCGTGGCGGGCACGCGCTATGTCGCCCACGGTTCGCCGGATTCAACTGCCACCGTAGCCACAGTGATGAACCGCGCCTGCGAGATCGCCGGCGTCGATCACCGCATCGACGAATACACCAAGCAAGAGCTGGATTCCCCCGAACTTCTCGAAATTTTCGGGCCGACCATCCCGCTGCTGGCCAAGCGGACCTATCCCGAACCCTTCTCGACCAGTTTCAAGACGCAGGAAGCGCTCGGCTACAACCCGACCGAGCTCAGCGAAGGGGTCCAGCAAATGATGAGCTGGCTGAAGGAAGTCGGCGCGATTTGATCGCGGTGTCATAGCCGCGCAACACGACCCAGACAGGAGCCTGTCCATGCTGAAACGTATTGTCCTTGCCGTCGCGCTGCTGGCCAGCGCCCCCGCCTTCGCCGACGCGACCGACCGCAAGTTCACCATCGCGGCGATCCCCGACACCCAGAACTACATGGACTACACCCACCAGACCGGTGAGGGTTTCCCCTTCGACGCGCGCGAGATGTTCTTCGAACAGATGGAATATATCGCCGCCAATGTCGAAAGCGCGGGCGGCGAGATCGCCTTCGTTACCGGGCTGGGCGACGTGTGGCAGCACCAGACCATGACCATCGATCCGGATCATTACATGCGCGGCTTCCGGCGGGACGAGAACTCGCTGTTCTCGAAGATGTTCAAACCCTCGACCAAGGTGTGGGATGTCGAGATGCCAGCCGCCAAAAAGGGCTATGAATTGCTGATGGGCAAGGTCCCGTTCTCGGTGGCGCCGGGCAATCACGATTACGACGCGATGTGGACCGATTCAAAGTTTCCTTCCGCCGAGAAGCTCGATCCCAAGGATATGTCGACCTTCGGTGTTCTCCACCCCGGCGGCCTCAGCAATTTCCGCGCCGTGTTTGGCGAGCACACACCCTTCTTCAAGGGGCGCGACTGGTATGTCGCAGCCAACGATGGCGGGGCGGACAGCGCCCAGGTGTTCGAGGCGGGCGGCTACAAGTTCCTGCACATCGGCCTGCAATTCGATCCGCCGGACAGCTCGCTCGAATGGGCGGCCAGCGTGATCGAGCAACACAAGGGCCTGCCGACCATCGTTTCGACCCACGATTACCTGAGCGTCCAGGGCGAGCGCAAAGCCGTCGCCATTATCGACGGCGCCAGCGTCGATCCGCAGGACAATTCGCCGCAGATGGTGTGGGACAAGTTGCTCAGCCAGCACGACCAGATCTTCATGCTGCTGTGCGGCCATCAGCATGGCCAGGCAATGCGCACCGACAAGAACGCGTTCGGCAACGATGTCCATCAGGTTCTTGCCGACTATCAGGATCGCGGCCAAACCGCGATCGAAGCGGGGGCCAAGCCGATGCGGCCCGGCTATCCGATCGGCATCGGCGATGGCTGGATGCGGCTGATGGAGTTCGATTTCGAGGGCGAGATGCCGGTTGTGCGCGTCAGGACCTATTCGACCCATTACAAAAAGCTCAGCAGCAAGACCAAGCACTATGCGAAATGGTATCGCGACCACGAACAGCCCGGGATGACCGACAAGCAATTCCACGCGGCGGACGAGTTCACCATTCCGCTCACCGATTTTGTCGAGCGCTTCGGGACGGGGCAATGACAAGGCCGGTCAGCGAATCGAATTCGGCCATCCGCGAATCCATGAGCTTGCGCTCGTATTCAACCGTGATGTCCTTGGCGATGCCGCGATAGCCCTTGAAGCTGCCGGAGCTGTCGAGGATCGGCTGCGCCGAAAATGACCACCAGGTCTGCTTGGCCTCGTGTTCCGACTTGCCGAGGGCAAAGCGCACGACGAGATCGACAATCCGGTTGCGCGCGCTCAGCTGGAACTTGAACGGGCGGTCCGACCGCTCGTCGGGATTATCGGGATCGGTCTCGAACAATTCCGTCAGGTGTTTGCCGAGAATTTCAGTCGGTTGCTTGCCGGTGCTCTGCACGGCGCTTTCCGACATGTAGATGAGATAACCCTCGGGATCGCTTGCCCACAGCCAGCCGAAACCGGCTTTTTCAAAGTCTTCGACAATGCCCAGGCGCGCCTCTGTATCGCCGGGCAGAATGACATTCTTGGGCAGGTCCGCGCCCCCATACGGCGAGCCGGAATGTCTCCTGTCTGTCAGGCTCTTGAGGAAACCCTTCGCATCCATCGATTTCTGCGCCGCTCCTGTCCGATCCTCGCAGGTTCAATTTCAGCTACGAAGTCTAGGCGCATTTCGTTGAAATCCCCCTAATGCGGCGGCAAATACTGGTTAACGGCAACGCTTGACTCTGCCGCGCAGCCGCCGGTAAAGCGCGCCCCGCACCGCGGCCCTTGGAGCCGTATCCGTCCCATCCCCTGGTCGAGTCCTGTCGAAGGACCTTGAGGATCCCCCGGCAGGGGAAAAGGCGTAACTATGGCCAATGTCACCGTAATCGGAGCCCAATGGGGCGATGAAGGCAAAGGCAAGATCGTCGACTGGCTCGCCAGCCGCGCCGACGCCGTGGTGCGCTTTCAGGGCGGCCATAACGCCGGGCACACGCTGGTGGTTGGCAACCAGACCTACAAACTCAGCCTGCTGCCTTCGGGCATCGTCCGCGGCACGCCTTCGTTCATAGGCAACGGCGTCGTGCTCGATCCCTGGCATTTTCGCGAGGAAATCGCGAAAATGCGCGAGCAGGGTGTCGAGATCACGCCCGACAACCTGCGGCTGGCCGAAAACTGCCCGCTGATCCTGCCGTTCCATCGCGATCTCGACGGGCTGCGCGAGGACGCCAGCGAGTTCAAGATCGGCACGACGCGCCGCGGCATCGGTCCAGCATATGAGGACAAGGTTGGCAGGCGCGCAATCCGGGTCTGCGACCTTGCCCACCTCGATGACCTGGGCCCGCAGATCGACCGGCTGTGCGCGCACCATGACGCCGTGCGCGCCGGTTTCGGCGAAGCGCCTATCGACCGCGACCGCCTGCTGGCCGACCTGACCGATGTGGCCGCCGACGTGCTGCCTTTCGCAAAGCCGGTGTGGAGCGAACTCAACAAGGCGGTCAAACGCGGCGACCGGGTGCTGTTCGAAGGCGCGCAGGGCATGCTGCTCGATGTCGATCACGGCACCTATCCCTTCGTCACCAGCTCGAACACGGTCAGCGGCGCAGCGGCCTCCGGTTCGGGCCTTGGCCCGCGCGCGACCGGCTTCGTGCTCGGCATCGTCAAGGCCTATACAACCCGCGTCGGTGCCGGCCCCTTCCCGACCGAGCTGGAGGACGAGATCGGCCAGCGCCTCGGCGAGCGCGGCCACGAATTCGGCACCGTAACCGGCAGGCAGAGGCGCTGCGGCTGGTTCGACGCGGTGTTGGTGCGCCAGTCCTGCGCGGTCTCGGGGATCAGCGGCATCGCGCTCACCAAGATCGACGTGCTCGACCGCATGGAGACGGTGAAGATCTGCATCGGTTACCGCCTCGGCGATCAGGTGCTTGACTATTTCCCGGCTCATGCTGCCGACCAGGCCGCGGTCGAGCCGATTTACGAGGAAATGCCCGGCTGGAACGAATCGACCGAGGGCGCACGCTCCTGGGCCGATCTGCCCGCCCAGGCAATCAAATATATTCAGCGGGTTCAGGAACTTATAGAGACGCCCGTAGCACTGGTCTCGACGAGCCCGGAACGCGAGGATACGATCCTGGTCAAGGATCCTTTCGAAGACTGAGACCATGCGCCGACTTGCCCTGACCTGCCTTGCGATTGTCGCGCTGGCCGGTCCGGTACGGTCCAGCGTTTCAACCGCCCAGACGCCACTTGCGGACCATGTCGTCGTCGACAAAACCGCGCGCACGCTGAAGCTCTATGCCAACCGACAAGCCCTGCATGTGATTGGCGACATCCAGCTGGGCGATGCGCCCGTCGGCCATAAGCGCTTTCAGGGCGACGAACGCACGCCCGAGGTGCGCTACCGTATCGACTGGGGCAACCCCGACAGCGCCTATTACCTGTCGCTGCACATCTCCTATCCCAACGCGGCGGACGAGGCCTATGCGGCCGCACACGGGCGCAGCGCGGGCGGGATGATCATGATCCACGGCCAGCCCAATGGCATGGCGGGGCGGATGCGCGGCGACTGGACCGACGGCTGCATCGCTGTGTCGAACGCGGAAATGGACTTGCTGTGGGACGCGGTGCCCGACGGCACGGTGATCGATATATTGCCGTGGCTCGCTCCGGCCCTGAGACAACCAACGGAACTACGCTCGTAGCGCGCGTCAAATCGTGGGTGCGAGACGTCAAGCGCGACATCCTGGCGCTGTGGCTGGCGGCGCGCGATCCGCGTGTGCCCTGGTACGCCAAGGCGATGGCTGCCTGCGTCGCGGCTTACGCCTTGTCGCCGATCGATCTTATCCCGGATTTCATCCCGGTGCTGGGCTATCTCGACGACCTGGTGATCGTGCCCATCGGAATTGTGATTGCGGTCTGGATGATCCCGGAGCCGGTAATGCGGGATCTTCGCGATCTGGCGCAAGTCCACAACAGGCCCGTTTCTGGCGCCGGTCTGGTCCTCGTTCTCATAATCTGGCTGTTGGTGGGCGCCATGGCGTTACGCTGGCTGTGGTCCGCGCTCTGAGGACAGGCGGGCCCGATTCAAAAATCCACCGCGATGCCCTTGTGCACCCAGTCGCCGTAGCGAGTGGGGGAAAGTTCTTCTGGTTCGCTGCCCTCATCGGGCGCCTGAGGCTCGGGGGCCGGTTCATCGGTCCAGTGCGCGGGCTTGGTGAAGCTCTGGGGGCGTTTGGTCGCTCGCTTGTGCATCAAGGCAATGTGGGCGTGCTGGCGCGTTTTGGCAATATCGCCTAACCGCGCCGGATGGACATTCCCGGCCTCCCGGCGCGCCGCGCGGCGCTGAGCCTGCTAGATGCGGTGCTGCGCCGGGGCGAGACGCTCGACCAGGCGGCACATGGCGCGCTGCGACGTGTTCGCGGCGAGGCGGACAAGGCACTGGCCCGCGCGATCGCCAGCGAAGTGCTGCGCTGGAAATGCGATCTCGATGGACTCATCGATTCAGCGACGAAGAAGCCCCTGCCCCAGGACGCCAAGCCCCGACAGGTGCTCGCCCTGATGCTGGCGCAATGGCTTCGACTCGACACGCCGCCGCACGCCGTAATCGCGACCGGACTGCCCCTGCTTGCCGGTGGGCCAAGGCGACTGGCCCATGGCGTGTTCTCGACGCTGGTGAAGCGCGAGGAGAAACTTCCGGCATTCCCGACAGTGCCGGATCAGGTGCGCCAGCGCTGGGGCGAGCGGACGGATGCGATAGCCAAGGGTCTGGCCGATCCGCCGCCGCTCGATCTGTCGCTGCGGGACACGGGCGAAACCGCGCAATGGGCGGAGCCGCTGGGAGGCACGACCCTGATGCCGGGCCATGTTCGCCCGCCTCGCGGCATGGCGGTGATCGATCTTCCCGGCTTCGATGAAGGTGCGTGGTGGGTGCAGGACCTCGCCGCCAGCCTGCCCGCGCGGCTGCTGGGTCCGGGAGAGGGCCGACGGGTGCTCGACCTGTGCGCCGCGCCGGGCGGAAAGACGCTGCAACTCGCGGCAGCGGGATGGCAAGTGACAGCTCTGGATGTGAGCAAGCGGCGACTGGAACGCCTGCGCGAGAACCTTGCGCGTACCGGGCTTGCAGCCCTTGTGGTCACGGCAAATGCCCTGGAATGGGAGCCGGACGTGCCCTTCGATGCCATTCTGCTCGATGCGCCCTGCACTGCGACCGGCACCTGCCGCCGCCACCCGGATGTGCTGTACCGGATCGGAGGTGCGCAGATCGATGAGATGGCCGCGCTTCAGGCGGCGCTCCTTGAACGCGCGGCGCAATGGCTCACGCCGGGCGGGCGGCTGCTCTATGCAGTCTGCTCGCTGGAACGCGAGGAGGGCGAAGCGCAAGTTCCAGCCGTCCCGCTCGCACCTGATCCGATCCGCACCGATGAACTGCCAGCCGGCCTGTCGCCAAGCCCCGAAGGCTGGCTGCGCACCGATCCCTGCATGCTTGCAGAAGCGGGCGGCCTGGATGGATTTTTCATCGCCAGATTTGTGAACAAGCCTGTGGGCAGCGCGTAGACGGACCGTGGATGAAAACCTCAATCGTGCTTGAGCCGATTGGCGAAGCTCTTGCGAAGCTTCTGTAATTTCAGCGGAATCACGGCGAGGCAATAGGGGTTCCGCTGGCCCTCGCCTTCCCAGTAGAGCTGGTGATAGTCCTCCGCCGGATACCACTCCGCAGGCCCCTCGATGGTAGTGACCACCCGCCCGCCATGTTCCTCGTTGGCACGAGCGATGGCGGCTTCGGCCTCGGCGCGCTGGTCGTCATCGAGCGGAAAGATCGCCGAACGATATTGTGTGCCTACGTCGTTGCCCTGGCGGTTGAGTTGCGTGGGGTCGTGCGTGCCCATGAACACGTCGAGAATCTCGGAATAGGAAATGACGCCGGGATCGAATTCGACCTTGATCGCCTCGGCATGTCCCGTAGTGCCGCTGCATACCGAGCGATAATCGGGATCGGGCATGGACCCGCCGATATAGCCGCTTTCGACCTCGCTCACCCCGATCACGTCGCGGAACACCGCCTCGGTGCACCAGAAGCATCCGCCCGCCACCACTGCCGTTGTCATCCTGCTCGCTCCTGTCCGATTTGCCTTCTGATACAACTAGCGACGGCTTGGCCGCTTGTCATCGGCCCTGCCGCCTCTAGATTGCCGAGCGTCACCAATGGGAGAGTTCCAATGCGCACCCTGACCGTCCTTGCCGCCGCTTCACTCGCACTTTTCGCGCCGCCGGCCATTGCTGCTGAGGCCGCAACCAAGGCTGCGCCGCCCACCAAGGAAACTATCGCGGCGATGCAGGCCGCGCTTGCCCATGCCCGCCGCGACGGGGACCGGGCGCGCGATGCGTTTCGCCACCCGGCCGAGACGCTGGAATTCTTCAAGGTCGATCCGGGCATGACCGTGATCGACTACATGCCGTCGAGCGGCTGGTACACGCGCGTGCTGGTGCCCTTCCTCGGCAAGGACGGGCGCTATATCGGGCTCAATCCGGCACTGGGACCGGGAGCTTCCGAAGGCCTGGTTCGCTATTTCGGCGGCCTGAAAGAAAAGTTCCCGGTCGCGGCGGCAAAGTGGAATCTTTCGGGCGCGCCGGTCGAGGCCTTCAATACCGACGAGGTGGGCGAGGACCACAAAGGCACGGTGGACCGGGTGCTGATCTTCCGGGAAATCCACAACCTGCACCGCAGGGATTTCATGCGCCCCGAACTGGCGCGGCTGCGCGAACTGCTCAAGGACGATGGCCTGCTCGGCGTCGTCCAGCATCGCGCG
>Ga0181594_10001042_pt1 | contig 26014 bp, 40 predicted proteins | sample 071ome_18_FD_145603 | JGI IMG/M metagenome (GOLD analysis project Ga0181594, IMG submission 145603) | Coastal salt marsh microbial communities from the Groves Creek Marsh, Skidaway Island, Georgia - 071413BT metaG (spades assembly) | ecosystem: Environmental > Aquatic > Marine > Intertidal zone... | reverse complement strand
CGCCTTTCAGGTGCGTATAGATGGCATACCGCATGGCATCAACGGCGTGGTCGTGCCGCTTTAGAGGAACGTCCTTTAGTTCGCCAGACTTGCGGTCCTCGTCCCATCGGTATTCCCGTAATTCGTTCTGTAAGTTTTGCGACCCTGCGTGGACGTTGATGTTATAACGTTTAACAAAGTCGATCCCATCTTTTACGCTCTTGTCGGCTTTATACGCCTGCAATCCATCGCGGATCAATTCCTCGATCCGGTCCGGTTCGGCTGCATCGCAGTAGATTGGCAGGTTTTTATTGCTGACCGCTTTCTTTAACTCAGCAATTAGATCAGAGTTTGTTAGACCGCTCTGATAAATAACCTCCCGCACGTAGATGTCGGGATCTGTCACGGTCACGGCTACTACGGCAGATGGGCTGTTGTAACCAAAGTCGATGCCGTAGAAGTCCGGCTCTCGGTGTTCGTTGTACGTTTTCCACTCTGGGAAGATGACACCCTTCAGCGCCTCGCCCCACTCCCCGCGCTCATAGATGGCTCTCAGATCCTCGGGGAGCGACTTCAGAACGTCGATATACTGCTTGTCGAGGAAGGCGTTGTCGCGCCATGTGGTGCGAAGTACGAAGATGTCTGGGTTCTCGTCGAGCCACCGCCGCACCCAGAGCCGTGAGTCGGTCGGGTTGAGCGTCAGCGTCACCTGCTTGTATGTTGGCACATCGCCACGTAGTCGCAGGTCTACTTGCCGAAAGGCATCCTCCTTGACCTCGCTTGCTTCCTCGATCCAGACGGACGTGATGCCTGCGATGGACTTCAGTTTCTCTGGGTCATCCAGTCCGGCGTGTATGATCTGCGCTCCATTCGGAAAGTTGATTGACAGGTCGGAGCGGTTCGCTGTTGCCGTTATTCCGTAGGTGCCTGCTACCTCGATCAATAGCCGGAACGTTGATTCCCGGCAGGTCCGGTAGACGTTACGGATCACCAATATCCGCTCGTTAGGATTAGCAAGGCAGCGCAGGACAAGTTTCTGAGCCACGGAATACGACTTGCCAGAACCCGCTCCGCCGAACAAGACGGTGTATCGTTCTTGGCTGTTCAGGAATGGCGTGTAGGCACGATTATATTGCGCCTCAATCGTCATGCTGCGGATCTACCGGGATCATGTTGATTGTGATGGGCTGATTGCCAGACGTGATGTCCTGCGTCCTGTGTTCGTAGTATCCACGGTCCTTGCCCTGCGTTTTAAGGTAGAAGATGATGGCGGTCGGGTTTTCCTGTTTTATCAAGGACTGAAGTTTGCCCTCGGCAAAGTCCACCTGCTTGATCTTTTCCCGCTTTATTGCTTCCGCTATTTCTTCTTCGCGGTCTTTCCAAGCGTAAACGGTGGGAATACTGCAACCAACACGATCAGCAATCAGCGACACGTACCCACCGCTTCCCTGTATGGCTGCTAGAAATTGCTCTTTCGTATATTGTGATGGCATTTTTTATACCGTTAAATCTTTATTAGACCAAGTTGATTGGCAGATTCATAATCAGGCTTCCCAACGTACTCAAAACCTGCTGTTTTCCTGTTAGATGATCCCATTTGCTTTATTCCCTTATGTTTTGGCGCGAAGCGAGGTTTAGATGTCATCTTCCAGTTTTTAGACCGTGATCTGCTGTATATCATTGCTGGATGAGATGTGGTGGAAAACATAGGTTTTCTCGTTGCTCTATAAATTGAGCAAATTGCCGCGTTCATGGCGTTACCTATTCCGGCACCTTGAAAATCAGGCAAGCAAACCGTTCTATGATCGCGCCAACCACTTCTTCGCGGATGAGGAAAAGGCAACACAGCCATAAAAGCAGCAGGCTGATCCCAAACAAACCCAACAAAGCATCTTGCTGCTTTATTGATGTCGCTGCTCAGATAGTGATGCTTTTTGAATAACTGCCACGCTGAACGATCAACTTGTTGTATGGTGATGTCAATTTGAGGTCGTTGAAGGCAGTCACGCGCAAGCGTGCCGGTTGTTGGTTCGTATGTCCAATCTGGTTGCAACCATTCTGCTATGTCATAATGACAAGAAACAGCCACCAATTTCTTGCCTTTCTTTCTAAACGCCTTTTGTATGGCTGTTGATGCGATTTTTGCCACCTGTCGATCAACGACTGAAGTAAATTCGTCAATGACAATCAGTTCTCTTTCATCAACCAATGCTCGAGCCATGTTTGCCCTAAACTTTTCGCCATTTGACAAAACGCGATAAGGGCGCATCCATGAGGGCGGGGAGGAAAAACCAACGCTTGACAAGGCGCCAGTTATTTCTCGCATCGAAAGCGATTGATCGAAAGAATCAACGATTGATTTGTTGTTGTCCCATTCGTATTCGTCAACAATGCAATCGCCCCACTTTTCACGAGCGACGCTGGTTTTGCCTGATCCAGAATGACCAACAATCAGCCCAACAGTCCATTCACCCAACGAGTCTGGTATTTTGGGTATTTTTACCGATGACTCAGATGCCTTTGGCACATCAAAAATGCCTTCGAGTTGGGCAATGCGTGATGTGCGCTCAATCTTTGTTTTCAGTTCTAAAAAATTGCTCGACATTCTATACCTCTTTGTTCAAACTCATCAAGCAATTTTGACTGATCTGCCTCATCGGTACAGGTCACAATAATTTCGTAAGAATCGTCCAACAGATGCGATTGATCTTCTGACCCAATTTCCAATTCGTCGGGCAATTCTACTTCGTCAAACAACTCGTCAAGGAAGTCATGCCCGCCCAAGAGGTCACGAGCCACCTGCTCCATGTCCCATTCGGCTTCGTCTCCTGTGCGGTTGTCGTAGTACGCCAGTTTCTTCTTCTGCTCGTCCGTCAGCCCCTTGCGGCGTACGGCAATGATCTCATCCCCAGATGCTTCGACGATCACCACATTGTCGATGCCGATCTGACCCGCTGCTTCGACGGTGCCATTCCCTGCAAGGATAGTCCCGTTCTCGTCGATGACGATAGAGCGAGCCGCTCCGACCTGCCGTAGGGATTCCTGTATCATTGCCTCGCCCTTCGCCGTTCTTACGCGAGCGTTTTCAGGGTCGAACTTCAGGTCAGCGATCTTCACTCTCTTGCTCATCCTTTGCGTGTGATCGGTTTTCGTTCTTCGCCTGCACCGTAGCCGTTGGCGTATGCCGCTCGTGCTACCCGCTCGGCTTCTTCTCGTGTGTCAAATGGTCCTTGGCTTCCCCAGTACCATCCGTCCGGCTTCTTTACTATTGGCATCAGTCCTCTGGTATACAATGGAAGAACAGGGCGCGGAAGGCGTCCATGTCGATCTTGGTCCCGGGGCAGGTTTTCTTGGCTCCCGTCTCGCGGTGTCCGAGTATGTTGTGTGGCGCTATGCCGTACAGATCGGATAAGCGGTCGCACAGTTTGACAGCCTGCAACACTTGCGGCATCGTCCACATCTCATGGTCTCCATGACCTTCGAAGGCAATGCCTATGCTTCGGTTGTTGTATCCGAGCGCGTGAGCGCCTTGCTCATCCTCTGCCCTTCCTGTTTCGAGCGCACCGCTCCTACGTATCAGGTAGTGGTATCCAACGTCAGACCATCCCTTGTCGAGATGCCAACGACGGACCCGATCAATACCTGCCTCACCATCAAAGGCGAGGGTATGCAGGATGATGTACTCGGGTGCGTTCATCCTTGCTCGGCTTCCTTTTCAGGCTTGCCTTCTGGAATCAGCATGGCGGCAACGGCAGCAAGAGCGGTTACGGCTTCCCAGATTACCTGCAAGTCCTCAACGCCAATGGGCAAGAACTGTGCGATGATGGCGAGACCTGCCCATGTAGATGCTTCTTTCAGGCGGTCGAGTAGTTTCTTAATCATCGTAGGTAGTACGGTTGGTGGTAGTAGTGCCGAAACGGGTATTTGCTCCGGCGGGTGTGGTTTGATCTTGTCCATGCAATTATAACGCTCCGGCGGTTTACGTGTTCGTGCTGCTAAGTCCACGGAAGCGATAGCCTATTATACTGGTGCATCGTGGTATCTGCGACTTCTGGTTGCGGTCATAGTGCGACCACCAATGGTCGGATACATCCTCGACGTTGGGTACGGGCAGCGCCTCACCCGGTCTGGCTGTGTCTCCTAACGATTGCCTTGCCCTGTTCTCGGCTTTGACGAAGGTGTTGGTGTCGTATCCACCATCGCGGTTGATACAGACCAGTTCAAAGTGTTCAGGCGATAGGTCGTACAGTTCGATCCACTCGTTGCGCTGATATGCTGATATGGGAAGTCCATGCAGTTTCCCAGATCGCAGCGCTCTCTCCCTGCGTGTCCTTATATGCTTCTCCCATTGAGCGATGGACATACCGGTGATCTTGTGGCATAGCATCTCTGCTTCATGCGCCAGCGTCGAAAAGGTCAATGATCTTGGTGTTGTGTAGTTGTGCTTTTTCCTTTGCCCACTCGCGCTCCCTGCGGTCAGCGCATCGCGTCAGGTAGTTGGTACGGAAGTCCTCCATGTTCTCCCTGCCCTCGAACGACAGCCCATGCTCGAACCAGAAGTCCACGGTATCCTTGAACTCCTGCCCTGAACCCGGCTCGATGTTGCCGACGAGCGCCACCTTTTCGTTGTAGGTGAGCGTTCTCTTTAGCCTTCTCTGTATATAGCCAATCGCCTTCGCGTCGATCTGGCTGGGCTTGAGTGTTTCCATATTCATTCTATGAATGTAGCCTCTCTCGGCAGTACCGTCAATCCTTCGCCATGTGCCGTGTATGGCTTCTTTTTGGATTTGTTTTGTTTTGTCTCTCAGGATACGGTGTGCCAACCCTAAATTTCAAAAGGGTACAACAGGGGTTATATATAGAGCCGGAAGAACGCTGCCCCTGTGTGCTGTTCGGGATTCGTTGCCTGCATCCCCAACGTGTTCCGGTTGACCTCCTGCGCCTCAGACGGCTCCGCTTCCATCACCACGGACACCTGTCGCATCAGCCGAGTCAATAGTAAACGCGAGAGCGCGATTGGTTCAAGACAATCTGGGTGCATCTTATCCACCAAACCGCTCATTCCATGTTGAGTGGTCTATTTGTGTGAAGTGTTTGTTAAGGGTTGTGCATATGTCAAAAAAAAATCCGACCTTTGCATCAACAAACGGCGCGAGCCATAACCAACCGAGAGAGACAATGAGCGACAACGAACTGACCATGAAAGAGCAGCACCTCCTGTTAATGAAAACAGAGTGTGAGATACGCAACGCAATGAACCTCCTAACTGCCGAGATGCCATCGCTTGAGTTTGGACCACTCGGAAAGGCGTTTGATCTCGTGTGGGAGGCTTGCCGCTTGCTTGAAGAAGCATCTCGGGAGGCAAACCGCAAGGCTTGGCTTGAGCAATGCCAAGAAATGGGATGGGTCGATTAAGCCGAAACGGTCCCGTAAGACCGTCCACCGGGGATTGTCTCCCGGTGCTGACGAGGCAGACACCTCGAACCGCCGCGCCGTAACGCGGCACAACCCAAAGAGAGAAAATGAGCAAAATCAAGTATCCGCTCAAGAGCAAGTATCCGCTTATGCAGTCTGATGACATCAAGTCACAAGATGAATACTGGGTAAGAATAACCTTTGAGTCATCATTTGGATATGGCGGGTGGCAGGACTACAAGGTCCGCAACCATGACGAGGCGATCTATCTCTTCCGACAAGAAGAGGAGTATGAGTGGGATCAGATTGTAGATATGCAGAAGATCTCCTTAGAGGATCACAAGCCGTTGCAGTAGGCAGCAATCTGAAGGTCGCAAACATCACCCGCCGCCCCGTAAGGCGGCACAAACCGAGGTTGGAAGTAATTAGGCAAAACCTACCCACTAAATGCTTCCGATAACACAAACCGAGAGAGAACAATGACAAAGACACAACTACTTCGCAAGGTTGAGCGCCTGTTTGACATCCCAGACAAGGTGTTCTACTGGGGCATCCTGATCGGCGCTTCTTACTTCATCATCAGAACCATCGTCGGATAATGGCACTCAAGATAGACAACGACCTGCTCGATATTTGCCACTACGTCAGCGAGAAAGACAGCGACCTCGGATGGTGGTTTGACTGGTGCAAGGACGAAGATCCCGTCACCTTCTGGGAGCGGCGATACGAGAAGCGGCGATCAGTACATCGGCGCTCCAATTCCAAATCGCGTGAGCATCAAAAATGACGAGAAGGCACAGGAAATGATGCTTATATCTTCAAATAGGATGAAATAGCACTACACAAAAGCAGCCACCTACACTACAAACACGATTGTATACAAGCACGATTGTATACCACATTCCAGAATACAAAATGGACTATGACGAACTGACCATATTCATATCAGGCTTCCTGACCGCCTCGGTCTTTACATGGATCATGGCGCTCCTGATGACGAAACGAGAAAAGCCACCATGCGGCACAAGGTTCACAGGCGATGACATCGCCATGCTGAATAGGCTGCTTGATGAGAACAACGTACAACTAACCAAGAAAGACTGATGTACTACAACACAACGAGAGAGACCGGCGAAGAACTGGCAACCGCCAGACGGTCAGCCGCATCCCAGACGAAGCGCATCCTTGACCTGTTCAGGTCCATGCCCAACACGTCTATCCATGCGTGGACCATCAAGACATTCCTGCGTGGCGATGTACCCATCACGAGCGTTAGGCGAGCGATCACAAACCTGCATGACGCAGGACAGATAGAGCGCGATGATTCGGTGTACGCCGGACCCTACCGCCGCAAGACGTATACGTACCGATACCTTCGGGGCTGATTGTGAAATGATTGTTAAGGCAGCGCATTTGTCAAAATAAAGCGCGACCTTTGTATCAACATAACGGCGCAAGCCATCACAAACCGAGAGAGACAATGAATAAGACTACTATCGCACCTTCGCCGCTTAATACCCGGGATGAGTTTATTGCCCTTGTCGATGCTGCTATTCTTGAAGGCAACGCCATTGAGATTGACCTCAAGAAAGCGCCTGCATCACACTTCGTTTACCTTCGCAACCTGTACTCGGCGGGCAAAATTGACCGATGCTCCGATGACTGGATGGGCGTGATAACCTTCGCCTCTCCCAAAATTGCTTCCTATCTATAATTCAATCCCTTAAAAACCCCGCTGCCCCGTAAGGCGGCACAACCTTACCAAAACAATGACACAGAGAGAGACAGACAACTTCGACGCCTACTACGACGAGATTGCCGACGAGCAGTACGAGATGTGGAAGGAGCAGAAGGAGATACCTCAACTGCGGACGATTGATACCACATCACTTCAGCGCAGCCTCGACCGCATGGCTGCCTTGCTTAGAGAGTTCGACGAGGTGACACGATGAGCATGACCAAAGAAACCGCCATCAACAAGGCGATGCAGAGCGTCCGGCAGGCAATCGCCTTCGACCAGTACAGTCCACAACAGACGGACCTGAACGTACGTACCGCCCTTCGGATGGTGTACGAGGCAGGGCGAGCACAAGGCATCAGGGACTCCATTGAGATCGTGGAGCGTAATCATTCCAACACTCAGGAGGTGACACAATGAGCGGTATCGTCAACATCCACGGAAAGCAGTACAAGACCGTGGCGCTCCGAGTGAGCGAGTTTCGTGAGAACTACCCCATCGATGATGGATGGGGTATCGAGACCCAATGCTACGCCGTTGACGCACAGACGGTTATCATGCGAGCCGTTATCACAGACCCGCAGGGTCGCGTAGTGGCTACTGGTTACGCCGAGGAGGAGCGATCTCAGCGCGGCATTAACAGCACGAGTGCATTAGAGAACGCAGAGACAAGCGCCATCGGACGCGCTCTGGCAGCCGCAGGCTACGCCGGGACAGAATATGCCTCAGCCGATGAAGTCGCACAGGCAATCAGCAAGCAGGGCAGCAGCCCGTCAGCCGCACCCGGTCAGCCATCGCAGAAGCAGAAGAACTTTGCGTGGTCGCTCATCAAGAAGCAGCCCGAGGACAAGCAGGAAGCATACATCAAGCGAGCAAAGACGGCAGATGCCGCTGCGCTCTCAAAACTGATCGACGAACTAAATGGATAGCACAGCAAGAAAGAAAATCGAAAGCCAGATCCGCAGGGCTGCCGACATGATCCACACCCGCATCAAGGTCGCGGCACTCGGTATGCAGGAAGCGCAGACCTACTGGATCGGGAGGGATGACGGATACTTCGAGGGATTCGAGCATGGTCTCAATGCTTCCAAGTTGCACATCGAGGACGCTATGCAGGCGTTTGTAGATGGCGAACTGGTCGAGGAGGTGCTTGGCGATGCCTAACATACGAGAGCGTTCTCAGATGATTAAGGAAGCCGTGTCGATAGCGACAGGAGTACCGATTCGTCGCATGATGGCTGACCATCGTCAGCATGAAGAAACGAAAGCGAGGCGATGCGCTCTGGATCTGCACATGGAAAACCTCGGATTCATGGGCAAGAACTGGGCTTGCGACCAACTCGGAATGACATCGCGCAGGTTCAGCGATTACGAGGTGCGTCTAAGGGTAGAGCCTGAAATAAAAGAGGACGCACAGGCTGTCTACGACAAGATGCTCAAAGAGGCTAAACAATGATAAAACTGGACTGGACCGAAGAACCACAGTCAACACCGCAACAGGATGCGCTCGTGTGGCGCGTCAAGGCGTGGCTCATACTAAAGATCAAGAGGCTAATCCGATGAACTGGCAAACAGAGGAGGACAAGATATTCCGACAGGTAGGCTTTGCGCTTCGAGACGCAAGCCAACGGGAGAAACTTGACATTGCAACATGGATCGTTTTATCATGTCTCAACGATACGCAAGACGGCATGACCGAAGCGGATTCATACCTTGATGTCGTGACCCGCCATTGCGGAGACATACTGAGCCACGCTCGCGGTCGGCTCATGCGATACGGCAACAACGGATATCCGAAACGATAACATAAACAGAGAGAGACAATGAACAACCAGAACCTATTTGACCTGACACACAACCAACTGGCTGACCTTGCCAACTTGGAGGAACTGCTCGAAGCAACGGGCGGCGAGATAACAGAGGATGCCGAGGCGCTGCTCGACCAGATCGCACAAGGCGAGGATGACATCCTCAGCAAACTGGATTCATACGCCGTGGTGATCGCCCAGATGGAGATGGACGCCGAGGCGTACGAAGCAAAGGCGGCTTACCTAAAGGAGCGCATGGACACCATGAAGGCTCGCGCCAACAGCAAGCGCCGCGTGGTTGACAGCCTCAAGGACCGCATCATGCTGTCGATGAAGATGCTCGGGATGCAGAAGGCAGAGACACCCAACCACGTAAGCGTGTCGGTACGCAAGGCGAAGGCTCCGGTTATCATTGAGGATGAATCGCTCGTGCCGGATGAGTTTGCCAAGATCACCCGCCGCCCAGACAAGACCGCCATCGGGAAGGCATTGCAGGAAGGTCTGGAGTGCGACTTTGCGGCTCTCGGAGAAGGCAAGGAATACGTGGTACTGCGATAATGAAAGACCAAGAACACCGGGAGCAGGTGGCGCTGTTCAAGGCGCTTAAATTACAGGAGCGAACCAACCCGCTATTCGCCAACGTCTTTGCCATCCCAAACGGCGGTCATCGCCACATTAAGGTCGCGGCGAAACTGAAAGCCGAAGGAGTGAAGGCAGGCATACCCGACATCTTCGTGGCGGTCCCCAACTCGTACTCGGCAGGGCTGTTCATCGAGATGAAGGTCAAGCCTAACAGACCGAGCAAGCATCAGAAGGCATGGCTCGAAAGGCTCGAACAGGTAGGCTACGATTGTCTGGTATGCTACTCGTGGACGGATGCGTACAAGGCGATCACAGACCACATCGGATCTGCCCTTGTCAGTATACCAAAAGAGTGAGATCGTTCGTTAGGAGCGATCTCAGAGCGTCTCCATCGTCTGAAAGACAACTTGCTGCTTCTTGTGGTCATGGGTGAACCGTAGCCACCACCCGCCGAGCGGTTTGGGGGGACTGCCGCGTTCCACGTGCCATCCTCCCTGCGTGTTGTACTCCTGCTTGTACGTAGACACGCACAGATGGACCTGCGGCTTGAGCGATAACTTGCCGTAGTCGGAGATGGATTCCTTGACCAACTCAACGCGCCACCGCTCGTGGATGTGTCCTGTTACCACAATGTCCGCATCGTAATATTGGCGTCTATTCGTGCCTATGACACCCTTGCTGACCGGTCCTCCGCCACCGCTGCCGTGGAAGTATCGCAGCCAGATGCTTCTCCTCTTGTGTGGCGTGGCAAAGCGAAGTTTGATATAGCCACCATAGCCGCCAACCTGAACGTTAGATCCCGTCTCCTTGTTTAGCCGATAGGCGAACCGAGCGAGGATGTCCGTCTGGTGGTGTTTTATGATCGCGGTCTCATGGTTGCCATATCCGAGGACGGCGAACTGGTGGGCGTACGGTTTGAAAAAATCAACCGCAGAGTTCGGTACGTCATCGAAGTATTCCTCGCCTCGGTGGATGGGTCGCAGCGCATCCGAGGACTTGCGCCGGTCATACTTGCCCTGCATCAAGCAGAAGAAGTCCCCAACATCGATGACCGGAGCGTTGCGCTCCTTTGCCAATTCGAGGTGCTTCTTTTGTAGCGCCCAGTCGGAGTGTTGGTTGTCCCAATGGCGGTCTCCCGTCAGGAGTACCCATTGCTCCCAGTCCTTGTTTTCGAACTCATCCGTGAACTCGATCTGGTGAGCGTCTGGTCCGAGCCGAGAGACGTTCCACATAATGCCGTGGTTTTGTTAATCCCAAAGAGGATTCGCCGATACGTCATACTGCCCCGCCTGTTCGTCGGTCAACGCATTAATTTCGGCTTCAATGGCATCAGATGCAAGACGTATCGCTTTGATCGCGGTCCACGCTGCGTTCATGGCGTTCCACTCGTCATCGCCAACCTCTCCGGCTGCGACCTTTTCGACGGCTCGTGCCGTGTAGTTGCGCTGCTTCCATTCGGGAAGGATGGCGAGGATGCGGCGGTTTGCCTCTGCCTTTGTCTCGGCAATCTTGCGGTCTGCATGACCGAAGAATGGAATGTGTGCGTCAAGCACCGCCTGAACGTCTGCCCTGCGACTTTCGTCAACGTCGATATTGAGGGCGCGAGGGTGGTCCTTCTCTATCACACCATCCACCACGCGGCGTGTGCTGATGCCGTAGGCGGCGGGAAGCCCTGCGGCTTCAAGTTCAGCCGAAAGGCTGTTGCTGAATTGTTTGTCTGTTTCTACGTAGATCACTATGACCACCCGATTAATATTCCTTGAACGCAATCAGATATGCTTCCTTGATACTCCGCCCAATAACCGGCAAGCATATCACCACCTGACAAACTGCTTGCATACGCCTTGAAATCATTGGACAAATATGGCAAGTTTGTGGTTATAACCGAATTATAGGGATAAATGTTGAAAGCAGAAGATGTACTCCAAGTACCAGTACCGCTCAATGATTTCCACGTCAACTGACTTACAAGGTAGAGAGGCGTATACGGAGCCGTTGTCTTTATGACATATTTGATGTAGTCAATCTGAGTTGCGGCATCTGGTATTTTTGTCACAAAGTACTGACTGCCATAATTTCCGCTATATTGTGGAGAGAAATTAGCCGGGATGGATATACTTGGGTAACTCGGGTGCATTTCTTGAGGTCCAATAAATATCTCGTTTATACCACCGCCCCCGCCGCCGCCGCCCGTTGTCTCCGTCCAGACCGCAGCCGTTGAAGTATTGTCGAGACAGACATATTCCTTGTCATTGGTCGTGTCTATCCAACGTGAGCCGACAACGTAGCCACTTCCCGAATCGTCGCTTGTAGTTGGGGCGGCAGAAGCGGAAAAGTTGGACTTCAGGTTGCTTGTGCTGCCACCCGAAATGCGGATCAACCCATCGTATGCAGAAACGTCTGCCTCCAAGCCGCCCTGTTCGTGAGCAAGCGTACCACTTGCAACATCAGACGCCGCGACGGTAATCGTATTGTTTGCCGTGTCAATCGTTTTATTCGTCAGGGTCTGCGTGTCCGTAGTGCCGACGATAGCGCCAGATGGGGCTGTAACCGCCGAAGTAGACCCACCGCTGATTTTGATGATGCCATCATACGCAGAAACGTCTGCCTCCAAGCCGCCGCGCTCATGCGTTACGGTAGAAAGTGCCGAGGTCGAGCCTCCGCTGATTTGAACGATCCCATCGTATGCAGAAACGTCTGCTTCCAAGCCGCCGCGCTCATGCGCCACCGTCCCGGTAATTTTTGCCGCAGGGACTTCCGCGCCGGACCCCTTCAATAGGTTGGCAATCTGTACGCCCTCGTCGTTCGTCCCGTCCGTGATATACAGACGGTCCGTTCCATCGGGAGCCGTGTTTTCAGAAAGATCAAATACCGTTGCCATAGATCACGCCTTTGTTATCGAATCTTCTTGGCTATCAGATAGCCGCCTTGATTGAATGATACGTTAGCCCCGGTCTCCAGTTCGACTTGTATCGTCCCAGAATCTGCAAACTGAACAGTACCATGAATGGTGTAAAACTGGGTGAGTTGCCCCGCTGCGCCACTATTGCTGAACAAAATGGAAGTCCCACTATTGCCCCAGAATCCATTGACGTTGCTACCCGGACTTTCTGTGCGCCGGATGATAGCCAATTCTGCGGATGACTGTGACGCCGTGATACACGTGAGTTCAATGCCGGAGTTTGTCAAAACCGATGCGCTCGACCCGGATGTACGGAGAAAGACCCAGTAAAGCCCCGGCTCCAAATCAAGAGTTGCACAGACCACCTTGCCTTGTGACGCAGCGAGAGATGCTATCCCGCAGAATGATGTGCGTTGCCCCTCGACTTCATGACCCGCTGCTGTGTCAAGTTCTTCGTTCGGTTCGATCTGCGTAATACTCCCGCCGCTTGTCGTTACGCGACCGAGGAAAAGGTCCGTAGCCGCCGAAGGCGTGTCGGATGTATTGTCATATATGGTGCCATCTGCCTGAAGCCACACCCTATTCGTTGCGTTGTCGGTCAGGGCAACGGTCGTTGTCGTGGAAACGTCCACATAGTAGCCGCCAACGTAGGCGGTGCCTGCGTCAACGTCAAGATTAAGCCCCACATTGACGGACAGATCCCAACCCGCCTGCCGCCAAGACCGTATTCCGGACACGGCTTTGTTGGCTCCTGTCCAGTTGGCTTCGGTGATCTGCGTATCCGTGGTATCTGGAAAGCGGGTGACTGCCATCAGTTTATCCGTTCAACAAACATCATAGATCCGGCTTCCAATGTGGTAGCCGTAGCGTTCGAGGCGTTCTGCGACCATTGCAACTTTACAGTTCCGGCATCGGCAAGGGCAAACATGGCTTCAATCAAAACAGGGTAGTTCGCAAAGACATTCGTGATGCCTGCCGATGCTCCAAAAGCAGAGAGCCAGTTATACGTGCCACCATTGCTAAAATACACCGACCCCTCAAGTACGCTGTTCGTGGTTGTGGTGGCGAGTGCAACCTTGATGCCGCCCGATGCGTCCGCAGTCACCTCAAGCGCGAACGTGGCGCGGTACAGACCCGGCTCCAACGCAACCGTAAGATCATCGTCATCCTGCAACGTTGTCGATGATGTAACAGACTCAGGTGCCGCCTTTCGGATGTAGATATACGGACCCGATGTCACATTTACATCTCTGGTAATCGACGAAATAGAACCGCTTGACGTTACGATCACCGCAAGCAATAGGGCGTTGCCGGGGTTAGTGCCGCTTGTGTTATCGGTAAGGGTGCCGTCCGGTTCAAGCCATAGGTAGTTCGTGGCGTTGTCCGTCAGCGTCACGTTCTGCGTGGCATCGGATGAAATCCAATAGCCGTTGACCAACGCCTCACCCGCCGCTACGTCAGCGACCACGCCGCCGCCGTCCGTTACGTCGAAGCCTTCCGTGGTCCACGCGCCGCCCGCAGCAATAGCGTTGTTAAGACCCTGCCATGCGGCTTCGGTTACGCTGTCGTTGGTCTCTGGAAATATCGTTGTTGCCATTATGCGTCAGCGAAGGTTAACGTCCATGTGATCGTGATGCTTTTCGTTGCATCCTTTACGATGGCACTCGACAAAATGGACCGACAAAACATGGTGCCACCCGATGCCTGATCGAACATTCCGACCTCGGCAATAGTGTTGCCATTGGCTTCCGTTTTGCTAAAAAATGCCTTGAATGTAGCAACTCCATTTAGGGCTGAATCCGAAACGATAGCGTTGCGGTCTACCTCTGCTCCAAGCGCGGTATCTGTTGTCGCTGCCGCTGTGTTATCGGTGCCGATGCCGATGTGCGAAGGGAACGCTATACTGTCCTGTGCAATCAACGCCGCGATGCGATCACGACCGCCGTTTACGACCACGTTGTCCTGTTCAATGACGCGCCCATCAGACACCTCAACACGGACGCGCCCCTTTACTGTCATTTTATCCAACATCTACAAGACCTACGATTGCGGTTGCGGACCCGACAAGGAACCCGCTTCCAGTTGCTGTTGCTGCTGATGCCGAATCGGAAACTGTGAGATTATCTTTTTCGGTATTCAACAACCGAAGTACCTCATTGTCCCGCACGACAAACTTACGGTCCTGCCGAGTCTTTTGCTTCCAGTAGGACCACCCGGCAACGGTCTGGGTTGCGGCTGCGGTAACGTCGAAGGATAATTGTCCATCATGGCGAAGCGAAGCCCCGATCTTTTCAATCAAGAAGTTCGCTTGTATGCCATGCTCAGGCAGGTCTATATACTGCGTCTGCCCGGCTTCGATGTTGACCTGATCGGTTGTGTATCGGCAGGTAATACGGGGCTGTGAATACTGTTCGAGAATCGACTGCGCTTTTAATTCGGCAGCATCAGCATTGTCCACGTCAGTTGCATCGACAACAGATACGTATTGACCAAGACCTGACTCTATTGCCGCACGTTCCGAAATGCTTTCGTCCGACACGGCGTTCACCAATATTGGAAATCTTGCTTTATAGGTGATCTTGATTTTGTCCGTAGATGACAATACGGTACCCGCCGTGTCCTGTGTAATTACTGGTGATCCGCTGTTGTAGTACCAATCGCTGACGGTCCCAATACCGTTAACGCCAACTGTTTGAGTCACATATCCGCTGCCCCTGTCAACTTCAATCGTTGGTGTTGCGCCTATTTCTGCACCGACCACAAACGTCCTTTTGTCACCATCACCACGTTCTATTTCCACGTCCTCCACTTCGTTTGTCGATGTGCCTGCCCTCAGAAATACAACGTTTCTGAAACTGCCGCGAACGGTAGAGAACTCTATCGACTTATAAGGTCTGTTGGAAGATGTGATTGCAAAAGGTGCGGGAGCGGCTTCAACGGATCGAAAGTTTAGTTTTTTGTCCTTGTCGATATTCCAGAAGAAGCCGCTGATCTCTGCCAACTCGTCAAAGATCAACTCATAGGACACGTAGTTCCACGGCATATACTCAATATATGCGCCATCATCTATATCCCCGGCGGTTATACCGTAGCCAGAAAGACCGGGCGAAGATACTGAAGATGAGATCCAACTTCCGGCAGTTTGCGCGGCAGTAGCATCTGCTACAATTTGCCTTCCTGCAATTTCGGAGAAGTCAATGCACCGATAAGTAAATCGGATTGTTGTGGTCTCTCCTACGGTGATGTCCGTTTCTGAAATGCTTTCAACCGTACCGCCCCAATATACGGTCTCCTGCGCTAACTCAAGAGTCCCGCCGCCTGACAATTCGAGACTGCCGCCGCCGGAAAGACCAAGCGGCAGCCCTCCGTCATCATATACAAACACATCTTCGCCCCACGTACATGATGGAGTCGTGCCTATCTCTTGAAAGGACAATGTGCCGCGCTGCGTTACGGCATCCTCATACCGGAAAGACTCCTTCACGAAGTCAACATCCGTACCCGCTTGGTTTTTAATTGCTATTGCCATTAGCGGTTGGTCCCGTAGATCTCCAGTTCCTGTGACCAGTACGGCATCGTTGCGGTGGCGATCGTCTGACCGTCAAGGTTAACGTTAATGGTCTGACCTCCTGTGGTCATGCCCATGCTGCCCATGACCCCGGATGTGTTAGCCGATCCACCTGTACCCATATATCCCTGCAAGCCAGACAGCCATGTTGGTGTACCCGCTCCATTCATGCTGCCACCTCCGGCTGTACCGGACAGCCATGATAGATCCACACCGCCCATCAGGTTTCCGGCGATCAGCCCGAAGCCCCCGGTCGAAATTGCTTGCTGAATCCACTCGTCGCGAGTTATTCCCATGCTAACCCACGGAGTCTCAGAACCGCCAAAACCTGCGAGCCTGTAAATGCTACTTCCAAACACGGAGGCGAGAGCAAGTGTGGTTGCAACAGGTATACCCGCTAACATACCCGCGCCGCCTCCTGCTGTTGTTGTTGCACCGCCCGTACCCGGTATGTTAACAGGTGGGACATTAGTACCGGGAGTGCCACCAATGGTAACACCACCGCCGCCCCCGCCGCCGCCATCGGCGGCTGCGCCGCTCGTAATTCCGATTAACTGCGCCAACTTATCTACAATCCCAACAATGGTTTTGAAGAACGTGATCCATGTCTCTGCCTGCAGTAGGACCATAAGCGACTTCATACCATCAAGAAATATCGTGGTCTGCTCTGCTGCATACCGTAAGCCCTCGACGAACCTAAAGAACTTGGAGTTTTCGTCTACCTTGAGAAGGGTTAACGTGTCCTCAACGTTTCCAAGGTGAAGGGCAAGATTTGCGCTTTGATCGGCTGCATCCTCAAAATCTTCCTCAAGCAATCCAAAGGCGTGCTGTAATTGATAAAACCTGCTGACCTCATCGGCAGTTGGTATGATCTCTTTCAGCGCATCAGCCGTTGTCTCAACACCTTGCAAGTATGTTTCATCTGCTACGAAAGTATCAAGAAAGTCCTCCACCTTTTCCTTCGCTTCTTCAGCAGGTGTTTTTATACCAGATACGGCATCAATAATTGTTTTATTGTCTGGCTTGATGGCAAAAAGACCATCAACGCTGTTTTTTAAGTCTGTTACATCGCCCTCTGTATCAGTCAGCGTATCACTAACAGAGTCCTCGTCATTGACAAGTGGATCTTTAATATCGGTCTTAAAAGAAACGAAGCCATCAAGTGCCTCGGTCAGAAGTTCTTTCAGGCGCTCACTGAATGATTTCTTGCCCTCACCCTCGCCCATCGTTGCTTCTGCCGCATCTTTACCGGTATTCGGATCTATCTTGGATGTTATATCTGTGTCAAGAGTTTCAAAGAAGGCGAGGACAGCATCAATGTTTGACTTTGGAATTGATTCCAACGCCTCCATTGCTTTGGCATATTTCCCTGTCGCACCAAAGGTTACCGTCTTAATCGCGCCTGATGCTTGGTCCACAGTTGTTTGGACCGTTGATGCAATAAGTGCAAGCGATGCCCCCAACTGGTTTACCGCTTTTACAGTACCCGAAGCCATGAGACCTGCGAGCGTTCCATCCTCTCCGACAAACGCCTCTGTTACCGTTTCCGCTGCATCCCATGCAGCAGTAAACAATCCCGCGATTGAGCCAACCGCGCCGCCAATAGCCGTGATTAAACCACCGAATGTGGTTGCAAGAGTAGACTTAACCGTTTCGCCATTAGTATCCCACCACCCAACAAATTGCTCATAAGCAGTAGAGACTGCTGTCTTCAGCGTATCCCATGCAGGCTTAAATGAGGTCGTTATTTGATCTCCGAACGTTTTAAACGCTGCCTGTACAGAGTCCGAGCCACGAGTCAACGTCACAAATATCGCCGCTATTGCTGCCAAGCCTGCCACGTAAGGATTGAACAATCCCATCGTCAGCGTAACGGCTCGCATAATAGCAGAGAATCCCGAAGCCATGCCCCCAAGCGTGAACACCAACGGACCTGCCGCCGCCGCTACTCCTGCGAGGATGATGCCAAGTTTCTTTGTCTCTGGATTTAGGTTCTGGACGTAATCGACCATTCCTTGTAGCCGCCGCACCAATTGGTTGGCATAAGGCAGCAGCAGTTCACCAATGGTTACGCCGAGGTCATACGTTGCATTTCTCAATCTTTGAAACTGATTCGCAAAAGAATCCGATGTGCGGATAGCATCGCCCTGTGCATCAGTTGTGCCTGCCATAAGCAGGTTGAGACGTGCCTGTACCTTCGCTTGGTTGAGTTGTGCGCCCGTAAGTTTGTCTGCGCCCATTCGCATCAACTCCTGCTTGAGCGATGCCTCGTTGATAACAACGCCAAAGGCTAAGGCGTTTTCGTGCGAACCGACAAGCGTACCACGTAGACGGGCAAGAGCCTCGTCCATCGGCATATTGTTGAAGGAGCCAAGATCAACCGCGAGTTTGGCAACCTGTACCGATAAATTACCCGCCTGCTGCTCTGTATATCCAAGCGGCTTAAATATATCGCCAAGTTGCCCAGCCATCCCCTGCAACTCGTAGCGGCTCCTTCCAGATGCGCGAGCAAAAGCGTCGAGTTGCTTCGTTACATCGCCGCCCACCGTCTTGAATACGGTGTTGAACTTGGACTGCATTTCCTCAGCATCGGAAGCGGCTTTTACGGCAGCCGCGCCAATGCCAAGAAGCGGAAGCGTAACCGCGGTCGATAACTGACGTCCGGTGTTGCGAAGATTAGACCCAACCTGTTTCAGTTGGTTTTCTAACTTCGCCATGCCCTGTTGGAACGACTTGATGTCTGCCCCAATCCGAACGTCAAGTTGTGCGACCGTAGCCATCTTCCAGTATTGCTTTTGCCCGTTGTCGGAGTTGCTGATATTCAGCCATCCTCATGACAGGCGTTTCCTGTTTCTTGAGTTCGCGGTACATGGCATCCAGAGGCTTCTGCCGTTTGCCCGCTCTGAACAGCATCAGGTTTTCGAGTTGCTGCGCTATGATGAAGGTGCGCTGCCACTCCAATTCTTGATCCTGTTCGATGCGCTCCCTAACGCCTGCAAGCATCACGTTAATATCCCGTAGTGAACACTCATCGACCTGCGATGGTGTCATGCCGAGATAAGCGGCGCACATCTTGTCAATGGCTACTAAATCAGGAAAGGGTGCCGAGGGTTTGTTGCCCCCGGCTACCCCTTTCCCTCATCAGTTTCGCCGATGCCAGACAGTCCATCCGTCATCCTGCGCAGGGCTTTACCAACGGCAGCGAGTACCGCGCCTTCGTCGGAGTTAGCCATAGCGATCATGAACTTGTCCTCCTTGAGAGTTGGAGCGTCTACCAAGCAGCCCACGTATGCGATACGTGCAAGGTCTGCAAGACTCGGGCTTGCCATCTGCTCAAACGTGAAGGTCAGGTTGTGCTTGATCTCCGCAATCCTGAAGGCAGCGGGTCCGAGTTTTAGCGTGTACTCTTTCTCGCCGACTTCAATGGTTACGGCTTCAGGATGGTTGTCTTTCATCGTTATTCAGATTAACTGGTGGTGCCGGTAGCCTCCGTAACCGTTCCAGATGCCTGAATGGTAGTCGAGAACGTCGAAGGCGATTCATCGCTAAATGTAAGCGATAGGTCGGTAATCACGCCACTACCGTACCATTCCGTGTCACCGGAGTTGGTAGAGGTAAGCAGGAAGTATACCGTACCGTTTGCAGCCTCGTATGCGTCCGACAGTTTCGTGTAGCCTGCATCTTCGGTGTGATCAAAGATACCGGACATGGAAACCGTCTGGTTGCGCCGTCCTGCGATGAACGAGGAATCATCCCCATCATCCTTTGTTGATACGTCGATTGCGCCTCGGGAGCGTGACAGCGAGTGCTCAGTTGCCAGACCTACGAGCGAGTAGTTGGCATCATTGGCTTCGTCTGCTGCTGTCGGTGCGGATGTCGCAACGTACAGCCAGTAATCCCGAGCGGATTTGTTTTTAGCCATTGTCCTGTTGGTTTAATTTATCCCGTAGGTCGGGAAACGTGTTTTCGAAAACAGACGAGTCTACGGAATAAACCCGACCCGTTGCCTCTGCCAGTTGCTCAACGCTCCACATATTTGTGTCGGTCTTTATGTCCACCAAGTCGGCGGCTTGCTCGCGGCAGTTTTGTATATACTTGAACTTGCAAGGGTATGCCTTTGTTTGCATACGGTTGGTAAACGATTTGTCGAGGTATCTGTTCAGCCCTAAATCCCACGGCTGCCAATTTACCCGTTCAAGTACATCAGAGGTGGCGATCATTCCCGCGCCGGGATTGTGGCGCTCCCCGTAGTACGCCTGTCTATTACGGGTATCGTAATAGTAGAGGTCTTTGAGTCCGACCGCATCTGCGCCAAGGTCAATGTGTGACAGGGACAAGCGTATAGCGTTAGCGGTCATTATGTCATCGGAGCCTACGATCAGGACTGCATCCACCCTACCACGTAGCGCCGCCATGCCTGCGTTCCACTTATCGGACAGCGGGAGGTTGTCATGTTCGAGGTATTCCCATCCCGCCTGCTCTGCAAGGCTCCTGCTTACATCGCCTTCGCTACCGACCGCCAAACGGACAGAGTGGACAGGAGATAGGTCCAAGTGGGCATAATGCTCCAGAACAATGCGAGCGATAGCGTGGCGTTTCCATAGCGTTGTCAGTATCCCGAGGGTCATGCAGTCTGTGTGAGGATAAAGCGCACCCGATACGGCACTCCCCAATAAACCTCGTTGGCTCTCATGTCATCGCGCAGAATCGGACCGCCGAAGTCTGGGTATACATCCGACACCTCATAGCCAGTCACCGTATACACAACGTCACGGTCGGTCAGAGCGGCAAGTCCAGTTGATGCGTTAGCCTGCGCCGTGTTAGGGTCTGTTGCCCACGATATGCAAGTGTGCGTGACCTCTGCCCCTTCGGTTGTCTTGGTCGTGAGCGGTCCCGGTATGAAGGTCGCGTCACCAAAGACCGTGTAAGGCGGTGTAAGACCCTCGGGCGGGTTAACGTATGCCGTGACACCTGCTGCGTTTAGAAGGGTCCAGATAGCGTCCTGTACTGCTTTGCGAGGGTCGTTCATTTCTTTTTCAGGGCTGCAATAATGCGGCGGCGGTGATCTTCGCGGTTGGCCTCGGCAGCAGGGACCATGAAGGGCTGCGCCTTATTTCCACGGGTCAGGACGAAGGAGTCCGTGGCCTCGTTGTAGTAGACCCACGGCGTTGTTCGATGACCGCCTTTTGGATTCTGCCCGTAGATACCCGTTCCGAACTCGACGAACTCCGAATACTTGGCCTTGCTGACAACGTATGCTTCGTAGTTGCGGGTCGGCTCGGTAACGATCATGCGGCGAAGCGAACCGCCACGCGCACCCATGCCGCTGCCGCTCTGCTTGTTGACCGGGGCATTTTGGACGGCATCATTTCGGACGAGCTCCTTCGTCGTGTTGATCTCCTGCACGATACGGTCGGCGGCTTGCTCGCTGTACTTTGCGATGTCCTTCAGCGCCTTGTCGAGTCCCTGTACTTCTACCTTTACCATTTAGGACTGCCGCTCCGTCTTGACGATCATGAACTTGTCGCGGTAGTCTACATTATCGACCGAGCGCACATCGTAGTTCTCGCTGCGAAAGACAAGACGGTACTTGTTGAGCATCTGCGTGTCGGCGGTCCCGAGATCGTCCCTGTAACGCATCACAAACTCGTGCGTGTAGATGCCTTCGGGTTTACTCGCGTCCTCGGCTTCGCGTCCCGTCAGCGTCCGCACAGAGGCGTACACGGTCTCAATGGTTGCCCAAGAGTCCGTGATGACACCGAGGTTGTTCTGCGGAGTGCTTGCCTGCACCGCTACCCTATGACGCATTTCTCCTATCATCAGAATCCGATTGTCCTGTGGTGGGCGATCTCGCCAAGAATCCTAAACTCCCGCTCCTCTACGTTGTCGCGGTTCTCATCGCCCCTGCGCTCGTACCAGAGGGCGAGCAGTTTCAGCGTAGCAATCAGAATGTCAGCAGGAATATCGGTAGATGCGTCACCATATCCGGCAACGTATACCAACGTACCTGCGCGGTCCATGCGGTTAACTTCCCAACCATCGTTCCGGTGTTTTAGGTAGGATGCCTCGACGAGTTGCCAGTTCTCGGCGGCTTCGGTGTAGGATGTCTCCACGCCTGCGCTGTCCTCGTCGTAGATGGTCAAGGATGTGACCGACTGCACCGGAGGTCTGGGTATCTCAATCCGGTCCCGCATATCGTCTCCGTTCATCTCCCACGAATAGGTGCGGGTGATGAGCGAGCGCCGCAAGTATTCCTCAACACGGACACTAGCCGCCTTGATAAGGATCGTAAGGATCGCGTCTTGGCTCGTATCGGACGAATCGATACGGAGCCATTCCTTTGCTTCTGCTGTGCTTACTGGCTCAACAGAGGGTGCAGATGTAACGGTAAGCGACATGGCAGATGTTTTTTGAAATGTAGGAGCCGGGGCGGGAATCGAACCCGCTCCACCCCGAGAGAGGAAAAGGTGTGCGCCTTTACACCACCCGGCTCGCCCACCTATTAGGTGTTGGATACGCGACCGTATACGATAGCCTCCGGCTGAAGGATCTCGTAGTCTACGCGATAGGAGTAGAACAGGTTGACCTGTCCGGTTGCAGCGTCTCCGTAGGGATCACGCAGGACTTTCATGGTCGGTGCCATGTAGTAGCCCATCTGTGACCAGTCACCGAAGAAGATCGGCTTGTTGCCACCCGTGCCGTCAGCGTCGACTTTAGCCGAGAACATGACGGGGTATCCGAGCAGGCTCGGACGGTTGGCGTACTGACCGAAGGTCGAACGGATGCCCTGCTCTGCGTACAGGCGCTCGTTGCCCGTCAGAGCAGCGATGTTGCCGTAGGTGGAGCCACGGGTCAGCCATGCGATGTTCGGGCTGTCGAGGTAGAACTGGACCGTATCGTTGAAAGCGATGTCCTCGATCTCGCCTGCGGCGATGCCTGCGGCGGTCGTGACTTTTGCTTCCGTACCAGAGGCAGCAGCCTCGGCAACGATCAGGCTGTTGTTCGTTTTCGCCATGCCGCGAGCGACGAAGTTCTCAATGAAGGCGAGCAGGTTGCTCGTCTCATCTTCGAGAAGTTCTTCGCTCAACTGTACTTTCTTCGTGTACTTGACAAGCGTGAAAGCCTGCTGACCGACTGCCGGAGCGTCACGGTCGTAGGAGTTGGCTTCCGAAGTGCTGACGAACTCACCATCGGCTTCGTTGTCGAAGGGTACGTTGACAGTCGTTCCGACACCGGGGATACGGGTCAGACCGAGCAGGTCCGTAAGGTCGGCTTCGGACTTCTTGGCGAAGATGCCTTCGAAGTGTCCCGTTGGGACCAAGTTTCCACCATCGGCAGCGGTGCCAATGTTCATGTCCGTGTCGTTAGATGCTTTGATCTCAACTTCACGACCATCTACATCGTAGCCTTTAGCGCCACGGAGACCGCCTGCGTCACCATCGCGTACCCATGCGGCGTATGCTTTGGCTTCGGAGTCTCCGGTGCTTGCGATGATAGCCGGAGCAGACTTGGCTTCGGCAGGCACTTCGACGATGGCAGGAGCGGCTTTGGCTTCTTCCATAGCGTCGAGGCGTTCGTTCTGAGCAGCGATCATTGACTCGATGCTTTTCAGAACGTCATTGTTCTGTTCAGACATTGTATCGTCCTCTTGTTCTGTGTGTGGAGTTTCGCCCATGTCGGGCGCTTCATCGATTGCTTCCGATTTGGCTTCTGCCGCAGTTGGCGCAGGGTGATCATGCCCCGCCTCTGCCGTGTCTGCCTCTGGCTCCACTACATCAGATGCAATTTCCTGTGCTGCCGGGGCTGATGCCTCGACAAATTCTTTGATAGACATGACATGGTTGCGTGGCTCGGCAGGGTTTAGCACGAGCGATGCTTCGCCGAGTATCCATGTCTCAATTTCTTTGGACCCGTTGTCCGCATCTTTGCGGCTGACGAGATGACCGACCGCGCCGGACGAGTAGCCGAGTTTGCCCATCTCGACCAGTTCGTTCACCATCTTCTCGTACTCGTCGCGCTTCTCCAACTGTGCCTCGAACCACAGACCCGTATCGGTGCTGCTGATCTCGCCAACGCCGATCTGCCTGTTTTTCAGGGTATCGTCGTAACCGTGTTGGTAGTAAACGGGGAGGGTTGCTTGGATGCCGAAGTCGGTGGACTTAGTAAAGAAGTCACCGTATAGGTCGGGGTCAGTCGGTCCGCTAAACCTCACCAGATAGCCGCCGATTCGACCGTCACCCAGAGCCTTAACCTCGCCCCCGTAGGCAATGAGAAGTTCGTTATCGTTCATTGTGTCTGTCGATTTGTTGAGCGGCTTACGCGGATCGTGCGCCCAGTTCATTAGTGATATATCCCGTTTGCTCGGGCATCCGTCTCTTGCGGGTTCGCCCTGCTCGCCGTTACGCATCCGCTCAATAAAGGAGATGGCGCGGTTCGCGTTCTTGATGTGCTTCTCCGTCCAATCGTCTTTCTTGGTTTCGAGCAGTTCAAGGTTACGAGCGATTACTGCTACCGGGTCTACCGATGCCAAGCGGCTGCACTCGGTTTCGGACCACGCCCGAAGATCGGACGCGCTCATGTTGGCGAGCCTGTTCCACTTGCGGTATACCTCGTCGAGTTCTTCCATGCCCCTTATACAGTTCGGTGATTTAGCGGTTCACTTCTTATCTACCCAACCGCCGCCCTTGAACACGGTCCCGCTGCCACCTGTGATGACGATGTAACACTTTTGACCGGTGGTAGGACACTTGGTTAGCGGTGCGCTCTTGATCGAAGCGAAATGCTCGAATACAGTACCGTCCTCTCGTTTGTACGTGTAGGTCATTCCATTCCCTCGAAGATAATGTCTTGTAGTGCTGCGGCGATGATCGTGGCTTCTCCTTCCGGTATGCCGAGGCGTATCAGTTCAGCGTAGTACGCGGCAATGACTAACGCCAAGTATTCTACGCTCTTGATATTTTTGTCATGCTCAGTCACCGTTATCTATCAGGACAAGGTTAAACTGGAGCGAGATGTTGGCGGTGGCGTTTGCCACCTTGCCAAAGAAGCCGATGTCGCAGGGTCCGACGAAGGGACCGCGTGACACGTGATTTGTTATGACGAGCGTATTCTGCAAGCCCTTGTGTAGCGACTGCAAGCGCATTGGTTCGAATGGCTCGGCTACATCGTCCGCGCCACAACGCTGAAACAGCGCAAGGTTGGCGTTCTTGGTTGGCTCAATATCTGCCGAGTACGAGGTCAAGAAAGCGGTCTTTCCTTTCGGCACAGTATACGCACCAATCAGGCTCTGACCATAGCCAAACACACCGTCTTTAGTCAGTACACCCCATGTAGCACCGCCACCGTCTGCTCGTAGCGTTATGGTCCCGGCGTGGGTACTGGCTGACGTTGAAGCGTAGGTGTTTGTGCTGACAACGTACATACGATATACACGCAGCCACGTATTGCTCAGGTCTACCGCCTGTGTTCCTTGCAGGGATACAGTCTCGGTCTGCTCGCGCCAGTCTGCACCGATACCCTGTACAATGACCTGCTGCGCTCCGGCGTTGCCTGTGCTATCTACGTCTGACGAGGACAGTATCTCCAACGATACCGGAGAGGTGGGCGTTGGGTAGGTCTTGCTGTCCGTGATAACGGTCCACGCCGTACCGATTGCGTCAGCCTCGCCGAACTTGTTGACTACGCTGTGACCTTTTACGTCACCTTTCGCCGCCTCAAGGTAGAACTCAGCGTTGATCTGGTTGCCCGATAGGTCGCGCTCAATGCCCACCTGTCCGTGTGCGGCAGTTGCGAATAGGCAGAACAGTATGATGGCGGCGGCTCGTTTCATTGGATACACTCCTGATATGATCCCTTTCTGGCTTCTGCCAATTGCAGGCAGGTGATTAGTTGCAACTCCTTCTTTATGTCGGCTTGGCTGCGCTCTACGGCTTCGATGCGGTCCTCCATCGTGCGGAAGTTGTTGATCATGCTACCCTGTGCCATTTCAACCACATCAAGGCGCTCAGGGATCTCGCGATACC
>Ga0181594_10001041_pt1 | contig 26017 bp, 19 predicted proteins | sample 071ome_18_FD_145603 | JGI IMG/M metagenome (GOLD analysis project Ga0181594, IMG submission 145603) | Coastal salt marsh microbial communities from the Groves Creek Marsh, Skidaway Island, Georgia - 071413BT metaG (spades assembly) | ecosystem: Environmental > Aquatic > Marine > Intertidal zone... | reverse complement strand
CCACTTGAAATCATGGAAGTTGATCTGGATGGCCCGCGCGCCGGCGAGGTGCTGGTGGAAATCATGGCCACCGGCATCTGCCATACCGACGCCTTCACCCTGTCCGGTGCCGATCCCGAGGGCATGTTCCCGGCGATCCTCGGCCATGAGGGGGCCGGCATTGTGCGCGAGGTCGGCCCGGGAGTGACCAGTGTCGTCCCCGGTGATCATGTCATTCCGCTCTACACGCCGGAATGCCGGGAATGCGAATATTGCCTTCATCCGAAGACCAATCTGTGTCAGGCGATCCGCACCACCCAGGGGCAGGGCGTGATGCCCGACGGTACCAGCCGGTTCTCGATCAGGGGCGAGCCGGTCCTGCATTATATGGGCACCTCGACCTTCTCGAATTTCACCGTGCTCCCCGAGATTTCGCTGGCGAAGGTCAACAGGGACGCCCCGTTCGACAAGATCTGCTATATCGGCTGCGGCGTCACCACCGGCATTGGCGCGGTGATCAATACCGCCAAGGCCGAGCCGGGATGCAACGCCGTTGTCTTCGGGCTTGGCGGCATCGGGCTGAATGTCATCCAGGGTCTTCGCATGATTGGCGCCAACATGATTGTGGGTGTCGACCTGAATGACAGCAAGAAGGAATGGGGCGAGCGGTTCGGCATGACGCATTTCGTCAATCCGGCCAAGCATGGCGACGATCTTGTCGGCCATCTTGTCGAGCTGACCGGCGGCGGTGCCGATTATTCCTTTGAATGTATCGGCAACACCAACGTGATGCGCCAGGCGCTGGAATGCGCGCATAAGGGGTGGGGCGAGTCGATCATCATCGGCGTTGCCGGTGCCGGTCAGGAGATTTCCACCCGTCCGTTCCAGCTTGTCACCGGCCGCAGCTGGCGTGGCACCGCCTTTGGCGGGGCGCGCGGGCGCACCGATGTGCCGAAGATTGTCGACTGGTACATGCAGGGCAAGATCGAGATCGACCCGATGATCACCCATACGCTGGCGCTCGAGGATATCAACAAGGGCTTCGATCTCATGCATGAGGGTGAGTCAATCCGCGCCGTCGTGGTGTTCTAGAGCGACGATATGGAAACGCTGTCGACTGAAAAATCCTTTGGCGGTGTCCAGGGTGTCTATCGCCACGCCTCGCAGGTCACCCGATGCGACATGACCTTTGCCGTCTACCTGCCGCCACAGGCCGAGCACGGGCCGGTGCCGGTGCTGTGGTATCTGTCGGGGCTGACCTGCACGCATGCCAATGTCATGGAGAAGGGCGAATACCGGCGCGCCGCGGCGGAGCTCGGGATCGCCATTATCTGCCCCGATACCAGCCCGCGCGGTGATGATGTGCCGGATGAGGATGACTGGCAGTTCGGGTCGGGGGCCGGATTCTATGTCGATGCGACGGTGGCGCCCTATGATGCGAACTACCGGATGTACAGCTATGTGCTGGAGGACTTGCCGGCGGTGATCGCGGCGAACTTCCCGGTCGACATGGCGCGCGAAGGGATTTTCGGCCATTCGATGGGTGGCCATGGTGCCCTGGTGATGGCACTTCGCAACAGCCAGCGCTTTCGCAGCTGTTCGGCCTTCGCGCCGATCGTCAACCCGTCGACGGCCGGTTGGGCGGCGAATGCCTTCACCCGCTATCTTGGCCCCGACAGCGATGACTGGCGGGCCTGGGACGCGGTGGCGCTTGTCGAGGACGGCCACGCCTTTCCCGAAATCCTGATCGACCAGGGCGATGCCGACAGTTTTCTTGAAACCGGCTTGCGGCCATGGCTGTTCGGGGATGTCTGCAAGGGCGGGCTGACCGAGCTGACGCTGCGGATGCAGCCCGGATATGGCCATTCCTATTATTTCATTTCCACCTTCATGGAGGATCACCTCCGCTGGCATGCGGCGCGGCTGTGATCCGGTGTTCATGATCAACTGCGGAGCATGGTGAGATGAGTGACGACGCGGCGGATTTCCCGCAACCGCTCGGCGGCAACGAAATGCCGCGCTTTGCCGGCCCGGGAACAATGATGCGCCTTCCCGCCATCGACAGCGCCGCCGACATGGATGCTGTCTTTATCGGCATCCCGCTTGATGTCGGCACCTCGAATCGGCCGGGAACGCGGTTCGGGCCAAAGCAGATCCGCGCCGAATCGGTAATGTTGCGCCCCTATAATATGTGGACCCGCGCCGCGCCGTTTGATTCGCTGCGTGTCGGGGATCTGGGCGACGTGCCGATCAACACCTTCGACCTCAAGGATTCGGTGGCGCGGATCACCGGTTTTTATGACAATGTGCTGGCGTATGATGTGATCCCGCTGACGCTTGGCGGCGATCATACGCTGACGCTGCCGGTGCTGCGCGCCATCGCGCGCCGTCACGGGCCGGTCGGGCTGATCCATGTCGACGCGCATGCCGATATCAATGACCATATGTTCGGCGAGGCCATCGCGCATGGCACACCGTTCCGGCGCGCCGTCGAGGAAGGGCTGATCGACCCGCACCGCACCTGGCAGATCGGTCTGCGCGGCACCGGCTACACGGCAGGCGATTTCGACTGGGCGCGTGACCGGGGCTTTACCGTTGTCCAGGCCGAGGAGTTGTGGCACCAGTCGGCGGCCCCGCTGATCGCGCGGGCCAGGGCGGCGCTTGGCGACGGGCCGGTCTATCTCACCTTTGATATCGATTCGCTCGACCCCGGATTCGCGCCCGGCACCGGCACACCGGAAATTGGCGGGCTGACGCCGATCCAGGCGATCGAGATCATCCGCGGCTGTCGCGGGCTGTCACTTGTCGGGGCCGACCTTGTCGAGGTCTCGCCACCCTATGACCCGCAGGGCAATACCGCGTTGCTGGCGGCCAATCTTCTCTATGAGATGCTGTGCGTGCTTCCCGGCGTCGCCTATCGAGACGGGGGCTAAGCCATGGCGCCTGCCTTCAGCAAAGATGAATATGCGTCCCGCCTTGCACGGGTGCGGGTGGAGATGGAGAAGCGCGGCCTTGCGGCGCTGGTCATCGGCGATCCGGCGAACATCAACTGGCTGACCGGCTATGATGCCTGGTCCTTCTACACCCCGCAGGTGATGCTGGTCGACCTGCATGACGGGCCGTTCTGGTGCGGCAGGCTGATGGATGCCGGGGCGGCGAAATTCACCACCTATCTGTCCGAGGAGCAGCTTGTTGCCTATCCCGAAACACTGGTCCAGCGCACCGATACGCATCCGATGGCGCATGTCGCCGACTGGATGGCGGGGCGTGGATTCGGCGCGTCACGGATAGGCTATGAGAGCGACAGCTATTTTCTGTCACCGCGCGCCATGGCGACGCTGCGGGACGGGCTTCCCGATGCCGAATTTGTCGATGCCGACCTGCTGGTGAACTGGCAGCGGCTGGTGAAAAGCCCGGCCGAGCTGGCCATCATGCGCCGTGCTGCGCGCATTGCCGAGGCGGCGATGCAGACGGCCTGGGACGGGGCACACCCGGGCGTGCGGCAATGCGATCTGATGGCCGATGTGGTGGCAACACAGATTCGTGGCACGCCGGAGCAGGGCGGCGACATGCCGGCCATTCATCCGCTGATCCTTGCCGGCGAGGCGGCGGCGACGGCGCATCCGCTATGGACCGATGCGCCGCTTGAGCCCGGCCAGACAATCGCCTTCGAACTTGGGGCCTGCGCGCGCCGCTACAATGTCGGGCTGGCACGCACTGTTCATCTCGGCACGCCGCCTGACAATCTGCAGCGCACCGCGGCGGCTGTCGAAGAGGGCATGGCGGCGGTGATGGACAGCCTGAAGGCCGGCGCGATCGCCGGTGATGTCCATGCCGCCTGGCAGCGTGTTCTCGACCGTTACGGCCTCGAGAAGCCAAGCCGGATCGGCTATTCGATCGGCACCGGCTATGCCCCCGACTGGGGCGAGCGCACGCTGTCCTTGCGCCCCGGCGAGGTGACAATCGTGCCGGAAGACGCGGTGGTGCATGTGATCCTCGGCATGTGGATGGATGACTGGGGCATGGAACTCAGCGAAACCCTGCATGTGCGCAGCGGCGACTGTGAGCGGCTATGCGCGTTTCCGCAGCATGTCCATGTCGTGCCGGCATGATGGCTGGCGGTCACCCGCGCCGCGAGGCGGCGATAGCGCTGCTGGCCGATCTTGTCAGCTTTCACAGCATCAGCCTGCAGCCAAATGACGATATTGTAAGCCATATCGAATCCTGTCTTGCCGCGCTTGGTGTCGAGACCTGGCGCGATGCGCATGAAGACGGGGCCCGCTTCAACCTGCTGGCACGGATCGGGCCGGCCGCGCCGGGCGGAGTACTACTGTCGGGTCATCTCGATGTCGTGCCGGCCGCTGCCGAGGGATGGGGCGGTGATCCCTTTACCCTGCGGCGTGAGACCGGACGGCTGATCGGCCGCGGCGCTGTCGATATGAAGGGGTTCCTTGCCATGGTGCTGGCCATGGCGCCGGCATTTCAGGAACGGGCCGAACAGCTTGCCGAGCCGCTCTATCTTGCCTTCACCTTCGATGAGGAGATCGGCAGTTTCGGGGCCGAGCGGATGCCGGCTTTCCTCGCTGCCAACGGGGTGACGCCGCGCCTGGCGATTGTCGGTGAACCCACCGGCATGAACCCCTTTAACGGTCACAAGGGCATGATCGAGCTGGTGACCCATATCCGCGGGGTTGCCGGCCATGCCTCGCGCCCGGCTGGCGGCGTCAACGCCATCTATGCGGCGGCGCGACTGATCGCCTTTATCGAGGATCTGGCCGCCGAATGCGCCACCAGCCCGCAGGCCGACTCCCCCTTCGACCCGCCTTTCTCGACCCTGTCGGTGGGGACTGTCACCGGTGGTGAGGCGCGCAACATCATTGCCGGTGAATGCCGCATCGACTGGGAAATCAGGGCGCTTCCGGGGCAGGACCCGCATCAACTCTACAACCGTGTCATGGCGTTTATCGACAGCGACCTCCTGCCGGCCATGAAGGCTGGCGACCCGGCCTGCGAGATTGCCACGCAGATGCTGTCGGACGTGCCGCCACTGGTGGCGCAAACACCGTCCGCGGCGGCCGAGCTTGTCGGCAGGCTGTGGACGAACGAAGCACCGCAGGTGGTCTCCTTCGGCACCGACGGTCCGTATTTCCAGCAGGCCGGCATGGATGTGATCGTGATCGGCCCCGGCGGCATGGCGCAGATGCATCAGCCTGAAGAATTCATCACCGAGGCGGCGATCGACGAGGGGCTGACCTTCCTCGACAGGCTGCTTGCCGAGATGACCGGCGGGACGATGCAAGAGGTGTCCGGGTGACGCCGCTACATCTTCTGATCGCGCTTGTCGTGCCGCTGACCTGGGGGTTTGGTTTCGTGCTGGCCAAGGCGGGACTGGCGCATTTCCCGCCACTGCTGCTGATGGGGATGCGCTTCCTGATCGCGGCGCTGATCCTTGTCTGGTTCGTGAAATTGCCGCGCGGCCACTGGCGCGATCTGACAATCATCGCGCTGACCTCGGCCACCCTGCAATATGGCCTGACATTCTCCGGCCTTGCCAGGATGGACGCGACGCCGGCCATCCTGCTGATTCAGTCTGAGGTGGTGTTCGGCACCGTGATCGCCGCGCTGATGCTTCGTGAATGGCCGACCCGCCGCCAGATATTCGGCATGGCGGTGTCGATTGGCGGGATCGCCACCATTGTCGGGGCGCCGTCGCTTCAGGGCCAGATGTTTGGTGTCCTGCTTGTCCTGTCAGGCTGTCTGTTCTGGGCTTTCGGGCAGGTGCTTGTGCGCCGGCTTGGCGATGCGCTCAACGGTTTTCAGCTGACCGCCTGGATCGGCATGATCGCGGCGCCGCAGATGCTGCTTGCCTCGGTTTTCATCGAGGGGAATCCGCTGCCCGTTCTGGCCAGCGCCTCGGCGTCCGACTGGGTGGCGGTCGCCTATCTTGGTGTGGTCATGACGGTGGTCGGCTATTCGGCCTGGTATTTCATTCTGGCGCGCTATCCGGTGCCGATGGCGATGCCGGTGCTGCTCTTGCTGCCGGTATCGACAATCCTCGGCGCCGTCAGCTTTCTTGGCGAACGCCCGGGTCTGCATGTGATGCTTGGCGGGATCATCGTCATTGGCGGTGTCGCGGCGGTCATTGTCGAACCCGGCCAGCTTCGCCGGCTGCTGCCGCGGCGGTCCGGTTAGGACAGCTGTCAGGACGACTCGGCGATCACGCCGCTGGTGACCAGCCGGTCAATCCGTGTCTCATCCATCACCAGGAGGTCGCGTAGCACGTCGCGGCTATGCGCCCCGAGGCGGGGCGGCGGCGCGGAAGCGACCGGCGGTGTGGCGGCAAGGCGAAGCGGGCTTGCCACAGCCGGGATGCTGCCATTGAGATCATCCCCGATCTGTATCGCCAGTCCCCGATGCCGGGCCTGTGGTTCGGCGAACACCTTGTCGAGCGGGTTGATCGGGCCGGCCGGCACGCCGACGACGGCAAGCTGGTCGAGCCACCAGCCGGTGGTTTGCTGGCGGAAGGCGGCCTCGAGATGTGGCAGTAGCGCGGCGCGGTTCATGACCCGCGCCTTGTTGGTGGCATAGTCAGGATTGTCGGCCAGACCATCCAGCCCGGCGACATCGCAGAATTTGCGGAACTGCGAATCATTGCCAACCGCCAGGATGACATGCCCGTCAGCGGTGGCGAAGGCCTGATAGGGAACGATGTTCGGATGCGCATTGCCAAGCCGCCCCGGCACGCGGTCGGCGACAAGATAGTTCAGCGCCTGGTTGGCAAGACTGGCGACGCTGACATCAAACAGGCTCATATCGATATGCTGACCGCTGCCGGTGCGCTCGGCATGCATCACCGCGGCGAGGATGGCGGTGGCGGCGTTGGTGCCGGTCAGCACATCGACCAGCGCGACGCCGACCTTCATTGGCATGCCGTCAGGCTCGCCGGTGACGCTCATCAACCCGCCCATCCCCTGGATCATGAAATCATAGCCGGCACGGCCGGAATCCGGCCCGTCCTGTCCGAAGCCGGTGATCGAACAATAGACCAGCCGCGGGTTGACGGTCTTCAGCGAGTCATAATCAAGCCCGTATTTCGCCAGCCCGCCAACCTTGAAGTTTTCGACAAGAACATCGCATTGCGGGACCAGCTCGCGCAGGATCGCCGCGCCTTCCGGCGAGGTGATGTCGATGGCGAGCGAGCGCTTGTTGCGGTTGACCGAACAGAAATAGGCCGATCTTGCGGCGGCGTCGGTGGCGGCATCACCAGTCATCGCATCGGCGAAGGGTGGCCCCCAGCCGCGCGTGTCATCGCCGCTGACAGGGCGTTCGACCTTGATGATGTCGGCCCCGAGATCGCCAAGCATCTGCGTTGCCCAGGGGCCGGCAAGAATGCGCGACAGATCAAGCACCCGAAGGTGCGACAGCGCCCCGGTTCCCTGCGTCATGCCGGTGATCCCCGGGTCAGCCGGTGAAGGCCTGGATGCCGGTAATGGCGCGGCCGAGAATCAGCGCGTGAACATCATGTGTGCCCTCATAGGTGTTCACGGTTTCCAGATTCATCAGATGGCGCATGACGTGATATTCCTCGGCAATGCCGTTGCCGCCATGCATGTCGCGCGACGTGCGGGCCATGGCCAGCGCCTTGCCACAGCTGTTGCGCTTGATCGTCGAGATGTTCTCCGGCGGGCAGTTGCCCTCATCCAGCAACCGGCCGACACGAAGGCAGGCCTGCAGCCCGATACTGATTTCGGTATGCATGTCGGCAAGCTTCAGCTGCACCAGCTGGTTGGCCGCCAGCGGGCGTCCGAACTGCTTGCGCTCCAGCGTATAGGTTCGCGCCGCGTCATAACAGAACTGCGCCGCGCCGAGGGTGCCCCAGGCGATGCCGTAGCGCGCCTTGTTAAGGCATGAGAACGGGCCTTTCAGGCCGGTCACTTCCGGAAAGATGTTGGCATCGGGAACAAAGGCGTTGTCCATCTGCAGCGATCCGGTGATCGACGCGCGCAGCGACAACTTGCCCTCGATCTTCGGCGTGCTGAAGCCGGGGCCGGCGGTCTCGCGCTCGATGATGAAGCCGCGAATGACGCCGTCAAGCTTGGCCCAGACAATGGCGATATCGGCAATCGGCGCGTTCGAAATCCACATCTTGGCGCCGCTCAGATGATAGCCGCCATCGACTTTCACCGCCTTCGTCACCATGCCGCCCGGGTCGGACCCGTAATCAGGTTCGGTCAGACCGAAACAGCCGATCAGCTCGGCCGTCGCCAGCCGCGGCAGCAAGCGCTGTTTCTGTTCCTCGGTGCCGAACTGGTGGATCGGGTGCATCACCAGCGAGGACTGCACCGACATCGCCGAGCGATAGCCGGAATCGATCGCCTCGATCTCGTGCGCTGCCAGACCATAGGACACGTGGTTGACGCCGGCGCCGCCATATTCATGCGGGATGGTCGGGCCGAGGAGCCCGAGCTCGCCCATCTGCCGCATCACATCGGGATCGAAGGTTTCCTCGCGAAAATCGCTGATCACCCGCGGCAGCAGGACATCGCGCGCGAACTGACGGGCGGTATCACGGACCATGCGCTCCTCATCATCGAGCTGCCGGTCGAGATGGAACGGATCCTCCCAGGAAAAAACGGGCTTGGCCGTCGACACAACGCCTTCCATAATTCATGTTCCTCTGGTGACTGATTGGATAGCATCGTCACCATAGCCGAAAAAGTATCTGCTGCGGTAGCCCCTGCGACACTTTACAGTAATCCTGCACAGTAACCCTGCCCGCCAAGGAGGGTGAACCGGCAGGCGCATGATACAGCAAGAGACCCGGCACGCCCTTTCAGTTGAGTTTTCGTCACCACACGGCTATGACAGCACACAATGTGGTCGGACCATGGCCCGGAGATCATCTTGGATAACGGCATCATCATCGCACCGTCCATTCTGGCGTCGGATTTCAGCCGGCTAGCCGACGAGGTGTCGGCTGTCGACCGGGCCGGTGCCGACTGGATCCATCTTGACGTCATGGACGGTCATTTCGTGCCGAACCTGACTTTCGGCCCGCCCGTCATCAAGGCGCTTCGCGGTGTGACCGACAAGACTTTCGACGCGCATCTGATGGTGGCGAATCCGGACGCGCTTCTTGACGCCTATGCCGATGCCGGGGCCGAGATCATCACCGTCCATGTCGAGGCGTGCCAGCATCTCGACCGGACCCTGGCGCGGATCCGCGATCTCGGCTGCCGCGCCGGAGTGTCGCTGAACCCGCATACGCCGGCCGAAATGCTGCGCCATGTCCTTGACCGACTTGATCTGATCCTTGTAATGACGGTCAATCCGGGTTTTGGCGGGCAGTCCTTTATCAACGGCATGCTCGACAAGATCGCCACGCTGCGCCAAATGACGTCCGGCCGTGACATCGTGATCGAGGTCGATGGCGGGATTACCGCGCAGACGACATCCCTTGTCACCGCTGCCGGGGCGCGGGCGCTTGTCGCCGGCTCGGCGATCTTCAAGGGTGATGGCGAGACCGGCTACCGGGACAATATCGACGCCATCCGCGCCGCCGCGCGGGTCTGACCGGACGGCCGCGATGGGACTCCTGATCGACGGCCAATGGTCGACAGCCTGGCATGATACAAGGAAAACAGGCGGCCGGTTCGTCCGCGAGGATGCGCGCCACCGCAACTGGATCACCGCCGATGGCAGCGCCGGCCCGTCCGGCGAGGGCGGTTTCGCGGCCGAGAGCGGACGCTATCACCTGTATGTCTCGCATGCCTGCCCGTGGGCGCACCGGACGCTGATCTTTCGGCATCTGAAGGGGCTGACGGAGCATATTTCGGTGTCGGTCGTGCATCCGCTGATGCGAGAGGATGGCTGGAGCTTTGCGCGTGATTCGGGCGGCAGCGAAGGCGATGACCTGTTCGGTTATGATTTCCTGCACCAGGTCTATACCCGCTGCCAGCCGCACGCCTCGGGACGCGTCACCGTGCCGGTGCTGTGGGACCGCAAGCGGGATTGCATCGTCTCCAATGAATCCTCCGAGATCATCCGCATGTTCAACAGCGCGTTCGATGCCATTACCGGCAACCGGGATGATTACTGGCCGGAAGCGCTGCGCACCGAGATCGAGACGGTAAACAGCGACATCTACACAAACATCAATGATGGCGTCTATCGCGCCGGCTTCGCGACGACTCCCGATGCCTATGAGGAGGCAGTCACCCGCCTGTTCGATGCGCTCGACCGGATGGAGACGCGCCTGGCGGGCCAGCGATATCTGACCGGGGACCGGCTGACCGAGGCCGATTGGCGCTTCTTCACGACATTGATCAGGTTCGACCCGGTCTATGTCGGCCATTTCAAATGCAATATCAGGCGGATCGCCGATTATCCGGCGCTGTCAGCCTATCTTCGCGACCTCTATCAGATTCCCGGGATCGCCGGCACTGTGGAGATGCGGCATATCAAGCAGCATTATTATGGCAGTCACCTGACAATCAACCCGACCGGGATCGTGCCGGTCGGGCCACAGATTGATCATGACGCGCCGCACGGGCGCGCCGCGCTCTAGTCGGACTGCCGGCCTTCGCGCTGACGGCGCGCGGCGGCGCCGAGATGCGCGGTGCCGCGTTCGCGGGCAAGGCTGATCTGCCGCTGCCGTTCCGCCAGGCGCTGGCGCTTGTCATTATCCGCCTTGTCATGGCAGTGATGGCAGCTGACGCCGGGCGCGTATTCCTCATGTTCGAGGTCTTCCGGCGCCAGCGGCATGCGGCAGGCATGGCACATGGCATGCTGTCCCGGCTTCAGGTCGTGATCGACGGCAACACGATTGTCAAAGACAAAGCATTCGCCCTGCCAGCGGCTGTCCTCGCGCGGGACTTCCTCCAGATAGCGCAGGATGCCGCCCTTCAGATGATAGACCTCGTCGAATCCGAAATCCTGCATCAGCGCGCTTGCCTTCTCGCAGCGGATGCCGCCGGTGCAGAACATGGCCAGCTTTTTCGGGCGCGCGCCGTCAGCGGCGGCAAGCTGTTCGGCCCAGGCCGGAAATTCACGGAAACTGTCGGTCTCGGGATCGACCGCGCCGGCGAAACTGCCGATGGCTGTCTCATAGCGGTTGCGGGTGTCGATCACCATCACGTCCGGATCGTCGATCAGCGCGTTCCACGCGGCCGGCTCGACATAGGTGCCGGTGGCCTGTGCCGGCCGGATTTCCGGCCGTCCCATGGTCACGATCTCGCGTTTCAGCCGCACCTTCATGCGAAGAAACGCCTGGTCTGGGGCGGTGGAGAATTTCAGCGACAATCCGGCAAGACGCGGCTCGGCGTCGATCCAGTCAAGAAGTGCCGCCATGCCGTCACGCGGGCCGCAGACGGTGCCGTTGATGCCTTCCCCGGCCAGCAGCAGGGTGCCGTGGATGTCATGTGCGTCACACAGGTTCTGCAGAATTGGCTGAAGCTCCCGAAAATCGGGAAGATCGACGAATTTATACAGCGCGGCGATCACGAATCCCGGCCGGTTGTCGGCGCCAAGCCGGCGCAGCGCGTCTGTCATCTCATCCGCAAGTCTGGTCATGACCCTTTGATGATATCCCCGTGATAACGTAACAGCTTTCGGTCGGCGGACCGTACATCGGGCGGTGCACGGTGACAAGGTTGGGCGTTTGGCGATGCTTGTGCGGCGCGCGTGCCGGCGTTAGTGTCAGGCCAAAAGAGGGGTGCGCGCGATGCTGCAAGATCTTGTTCTCGGTGATGATCAGCTCAGCCTGTCGATCAATGGCGGGGCGGCAAGCTTTGACTATTTCTGGCTTCGCGACAATGCGCGCGATCCGGTGAGTTTTGATTCGCGCAGCCACCAGCGTGAATTGTTCACCGCCCTTGTCGACCCGGCGATCAGGCCGCGCCGGGGCTGGGTTGATGACAGCAGCGACAGCCTCGTCCTTGAATGGCCGGATCTTGAAATGGTGGCGCATTACGAGGCCGGCTTCCTGGCCGAGTTCGCGCAGGCCGGTGACCCGATGCGGCTTCCCGACCCGCGGCCCTGGAACGCCGCAAGCCTCGATCCGGAATCTGTTCGTCTGGCCTTCGGCGACTTTTGCGGCGAGGGTGGTGTCCCGCAGCTTCTCGAGCGGTTGCTGGCGCATGGTTTCGCGGTGCTGACCGGCACCCCGCGCAATCTTGACGCGGTGCAGCAGGTTGCCGATTCCATCGGCTATGTCAGGCAGACGATCTTCGGCGGTCTGTTCGAGTTCGAGGCCAATGAAGATATGGCCGATTCCGCCTACACGCCAAAGGAGCTTCGCCCACATACCGACGGCACCTACAGCCATGATGCGCCGGGGCTGCAGCTTCTGTTGTGCGTCGATTATGAGGCCGAGGGCGGTGAGTCGATCATGGTTGACGGGGCGCGGATTGCGGCTGACATGAAGGCGGCGCAGCCGGAAATCCATGATGACCTGACCCGCATCGGTGTCACCGGCCTCTATAAGGGGGATGGCGTGATGCTGCGGGCGCGGCGGCCGATCCTGCGGCTGGCCGAGACCGGGCGTCTCGCGCAGGTCACCTTCAACAATTACGACCGCGATACGGTGCGTCTTGCCGATGATGACATGCGCGCACTCTATGCCGGAATCAGGGCGTTCGACAACATGGCCAACGATCCGGCCTATCAATGGCGCTATACGCTGGCACCCGGCGACATGCTGGTGTTCGACAATTGGCGTGTGCTGCACGGGCGCGGCGCATTTCGTGGCCGCCGCAAGATGGCCGGCGCCTATCTCAATCGCGAGGATTTCGAGAGCTGCGTCCGCCGTCATGGTCTTGTCTGACAGGCGGATGGCTCAGCGGCAGGCCGCCAGGCGAGAGGGCAGGTCGCCAGGCGAGAGGGCGGGTTGCTAGGCGAGAGCCGGGTCGGCGGCCCATACCTCGGCAAGCCAGGTCTGCATCAGGCGGGGACCGCCAAGGTTCAGCGCGATATCGCGAAAATGCGCCGCCGGTCCCGACATCCCCATGATCCGCCCCGACATGTCGGCCTTGCGGACAATCTTCGCAACCTCGCCGGCACGTGCCCGCGCATAGCCGGAAAAAGCGGCGCCGACATCATCCTTTCTGCCAAGCCAGTATTGCAGGCTGGCCGCGTCCTGAAGCCCCTGGCCCGCGCCCTGTGCCAGATGTGGTGGCATGCTGTGCGCGGCCTCGCCGGCAAGAACAACCGTGCCGCGCCGCCAGCACCCGGCCGTGCCGGCTGCCGGCAGAATGGTGCGGGTCCAGCTGATGCTGTCATCGGCAAGGAGGGCCAGCGGCGATCCGGCCGGTAGCAGGCGATGCTGCCATCCCGGGCCGACACGGTTCGCCGGCAATGTCACCACAAGGTTCAGCATCTCGCCGATCGGATAATGGACGACATGCACCCCGCGCCCGAGCCACAGATTGCTGCTGGGCCGCGCGAAACCTGCCGGCAGGCTGGCAAGGGGCACCAGCGCGCGCATCGCGATCTTGCCGGTCGAACCGACCCGGTCCGCGGCCGGCGCGACATGCCGGCGGCCCGGCCCGGCCGCGCCATCGGCGGCGATCAGCCCGTCAAATGCAGCGCTCGCCCCGTCATCGGTGACCAGCCGGACCGTCCCGCCATGCTGGTGGATATGCTCAAGATTGAGTTGTTTCACCGTCACCGAATTTTGCGCCGCCAGCGCGTCGGCGAGGCAGTCGGCGAGTGCCGCGCGGTCGAAGCTGGCATAGGGTTCGTGAAGTGGCAGTTGGATCAGCGTGCTACCGCTATCCAGCGCCCGCACCATGATATTGTGCAGCCGCAACGATGACGCCGTGGCGCGCTCGGCAAGGCCCAGCGCCGTCAGGGCAGCCCAGCCATTCGGGGCCAGTTGCAACCCTCCGGCAAGCTGCGGCGGTGTGCGCCCGCAAAAAACCGTGACCTCATGGCCGGCCCTGGCGGCGGCGAGCGCCACCGCCATTCCGGCAATACCGCCGCCGCTGACTGCCAGTCCGGCCATGATCACGTCCTGAAGGGTGGTTACATCGCCTGGTCGAGAGTCTTGCGGAACTTGTCGACGATCTCGTCGACATGCTTGCGCTCGGCAACAAAGGCCGGCGCGATGATCGCATTGTCACCGGTCCATTTCACATGCAGGCCGTTCCAGAACATCGCCTTCTGCATCTCGCCGCCGCGCGCGCCGGGCGCACCCTCGGGATGCACCTCGACCCCGGCCATCATGCCGATGCCGCGGATATCGGCGACAAGCGGATGGTCCCGAAGCGAGAACACGGCATCAAGGAAATAGGATTCCAGATTGGCGGCCTGCTCGAACAGCCCGTCAGCCTCATAGATCTTCTGGGTGGCGATTCCGGCGGCACAGGCTGCCGGGTGGGCCGAATAGGTATAGCCGTGGAAGAATTCGATGGCATTGCCTGGTGCCGAGTTGACGACGGTGTCGTAGATCTCGTCGGTGACGGCAACACCGCCCATCGGGATGGCGCCGTTGGTGATCGCCTTCGCCATCGTGATGATGTCCGGACGGACGTTGAATTTCTGCGTGGCGAAGGCGGTTCCCATGCGGCCAAAGCCGGTGATCACCTCGTCGAAGACAAGCAGCATGCCGTGCTTGTCGCAGATTTCACGGACCTTCTCCAGATAGCCCTCCGGGGGCACCAGTGTGCCGGTTGAACCGGCAACCGGCTCGATGAAGACGGCGGCGAGGGTGCTGCCACCAAGGTTCTCGGCGATGCGCTCCAGATCCATGGCAAGTTCGGCGCCGGTCTTTGGCTGGCCCTTGGAGAAACGTTGTTCCTCGGTCCAGGTATGGCGAATCATCGAGATGTTCGGCAGCGTCAGGCCAAAGGTCTCGCGGTTGCGGACCATGCCGGCAAGCGACACCCCGCCCATATTGACGCCGTGATAGGCGCGCTCGCGGCTGATCAGGCGGTTGCGCTGTGCCTGCCCGCGGGCCCGCTGGTAGGCGAGGATGATCTTGATCGCCGTGTCGATCGATTCGGAACCCGAATTGGTGAAGAACATGTGGTTGAAATTGTCGGGAAGCATCCGGCAGACACGCTCCGCAAGCTCAAACGAGCCGGGGTGGCCAAGCTGGAAATGCGGCGAATAATCATTGTTCAGCATCTGGCTGTAGACGGCCTCGGCGATCTCGCGGCGGCCATGTCCGGCCGGGGTGCAGAACAGCGCCGATGATCCGTCGATGATCTGGCCCCCCTTGTAATCCCACATATACATGCCCTCGGACTTGACGACCATGCGGGGATTGGCCTTGAAATCCCGGTTGGCGGAAAAGGGCATCCAGTGTGCCTCAAGCGAATTCACATCATAGGACATGGCGGTCTCCTTCATGTGGCCGGGGCGTTCGGTACTGGCACGTTCCCGTAGCGCCCTGCCGGTTGGCGTTTTCCCGTCTGGCAGTTTCCCGTCCGGTATTTTCGGGACGGTTCCGTGTCACCCCGAAAGGTCGTCCTGGACACTGCGCCCTCGCCGACAAGCATAACCGGCAAAAGACAATGGGCGAACTGCGACGGATGGTGGCACGTCTGCTATCACGCTAGACAGGCTTCACAGGCTGCTATAGAGCCAGATTTTTGATAGTCTGGTGCCAGATTAACCCGAGATAGCAACCCGGGGCAAGATGCCTTCCGGGGCAAGAGACCGGTCAGCAATCTCCCGCGGACCCATGAAAGACTTATGAAAGGGACCATCCGGATGCTCGACCATCTGATCATCAATCTCGATTCCAGCGCCGGGACCAGCCTGCAATCGCAGATCCAGCAGTCGGTTGTCGAGGCCATCCTGGCGCGGGCCATCCTTCCCGGTGACAAGCTGCCTTCCAGCCGCGCCCTGGCCGGCCAGCTCGGCGTCTCGCGCAACACCGTCGTGCTGGCCTATCAGGCGCTGATCGATACCGGCTATATCCAGCCGCGCGAACGCTCGGGCTATGTTGTCAGCAACGATGCGCCGGTCAGCCACCTTGCCGCGATGCCTGGCATGGCCATGGTTGAAGATGGCGGCGAGGGGGTCGACTGGCGTGACAAGATTGTTGGCGCCTGTTCCGATATCCGGCCGGTTCGCAAGCCGCTGAACTGGCGCGAATACCCGTTTCCCTTTGTCTATGGTCAGGTTGATGACGAGCTGTTTTCGCTGACAGCGTGGCGCGACTGCGCGCGGCAGGCACTCGGCATGCGCAATTTCGGGCGCATGGTCGGGGATTTCGGGCTGAGCGACGATCCGATGCTGTTGAACTATATTTGCTCGCGGAGCCTGCCGCGCCGCGGCATCACCGCACGACCGGAACAGATTCTGGTGACGCTCGGCGCGCAGAACGCGCTCTATCTTGTCGCCCAGCTGCTGGTGTCAGGTGAGCGCCGTGTCGTGATCGAGGACCCGGCCTATCCCGATCTGCGGGATATCCTGCAACAGCGGACCGACCGCATCACCGCATTGCCGGTGGATACCGGTGGTCTGGTGATCGACGAGCCGACGCTGGCGGAAAGTGATGTCGTCTTCATCACGCCAAGCCATCAATGTCCGACAACGCACACCATGCCGGCGGACCGCCGCCGCGAACTGCTGGAGCTTGCCGGCCGACATGATTTCCTGATTGTCGAGGATGATTACGAATTCGAGATGAATTTCCTTGAATCAGCGACGCCGGCGCTGAAATCGCAGGATCGTGACGGGCGGGTGATCTATGTTGGCAGCCTGTCGAAATCGGTCTTTCCCGGCCTGCGGCTTGGCTATCTGGTGGCGCCGGAACCGTTGATCGAGGAGGCGCGCGCGCTGCGTCACCTGATCCTGCGGCATCCGCCGGGACATGCCCAGCGAACGCTGGCCTATTTCATGGCGCTTGGCCATTATGATGCGCAGATCAGGCGCTTGCGACGCCACCTTGCCGGCCGGCGGCGAGCATTGCAGATGGCGCTGGAATCACACCGGCTTTTCACCCAGTCCGCGTCGCATTTCGGCGGCACCAGCTTTTGGGTCAGGGGGCCTGACTGGCTGGATTCACGGCAGCTGGCCGAACAGGCCGCCGCCGATGGCGTGCTGATCGAACCGGGCGACGTGTTCTTTGCCCCCGGTTCGTCCCCGCTGAATTATTTCCGCCTTGCCTATTCCTCGATCCCCGAGGCGCGCATAGCCGAAGGGGTGTCGCGCCTTGCGTCGGCGATCGAGACAGTGCGCCGCGCCACCGCATGAACATCCTGCCGGCAGAACGGGAGGAATGATTGACAGCGAGGCTGGCAGACAGCAATTTATGGCCGCACCCGCAACGGGTGGGGGAGACCTGAATGACATCATCAGCATCACCGGTGGCAAGCCCGTTCCTGACGCCTGCCGACGCGGCCTGTCCGCCGGAGTTCCTGGCACTGGCGCGTGACGCCGCGCCGCGCCCGGTGGCGTTTGTGCGGGCCATTGGCAGCCCGATTCTGGAGACTGCGCGCGATGCGCTGGCGGCCGGGCTCGCGGTGCCGATCCTTGTCGGTGAGACAGCGCAGATCGAACAGGACGCAGCCGCTATCGGCTGGGACCTTGCCGGTGCGCGCATCATCGACGCATCGGGCGAACAGGCCGCCATCGACGCCGCCGTCGCCGAGGTTGGGGCCGGCCGTGCGCATGGCCTGATCAAGGGCCAGCTTCACACCGATATCTTCATGGGCACGATCGTCAGGCGGGCCTCCGGCATCCGCACCGACCGCCGGCTGGTTCATATCTTTTCCATGTTGCCGCCGGGTGGCGGGCGCCCGCTGTTGATCAGCGATGCCGCGGTCAATATCGCGCCGGATGTCGCCACCCGTACCGAGGCGGCGCTGGCGATGGCGGCGTTGCTGCGCCGGACGGGGGTCGAAAGGCCGCGGATCGCCGTTCTGTCGGCCACCGAATCGCAGCTTCCCGGCATGCCTTCAAGCATCGAGGCGGCCGAGATTGCGAAGGCGGCTTCGGCCAGTGATGACCGGGCGGCGTTTGCCGGGCCACTCTCGTTTGATCTGGCACTGTCCCCGGACTCGGTCGCCATCAAGGGCATTGCAGCCGACAGCGATATGGGCGCGGTCGCCGGTTTTGCCGACGGGTTGATCGTGCCTGACATTGTTTCCGGCAATGTGCTATTCAAGGCGCTCGCCTATTGCGCCGGGGGTCTTGCCGCCGGCGTCGTTCTTGGCGGCAGAGTTCCGATCATGCTGACCAGCCGGTCCGACCCGGCGGCGGCACGACTGGCATCACTTGCACTGGCGGCCATCGCCGCACAGGAGGATCACACATGACCGTTCAGCCGAAGGTCGATACCGCCCCGCATGTCAGTGACGAGGTCAGGCAGACCACCTGTTACATGTGCGCCTGCCGCTGTGGCATCAATGTGCATCTGCGCGATGGCAAGATCCGCTATATCGAGGGCAACCGCGACCATCCGGTCAATCAGGGCGTGCTGTGCGCCAAGGGATCGGCCGGCATCATGCAGCATTATTCGCCGGCGCGTCTTCGCGCCCCGCTGCGGCGGGTCGGGCCGCGCGGCTCCGGCCAGTTCGAGGAGATCAGCTGGGAGGAGGCGCTGCAGACCGCGACCGACTGGCTGGCGCCGATCCGCAAGAGCGATCCGCGCAGGCTGGCCTTCTTCACCGGCCGTGACCAGTCACAGGCGCTGACCGGCTGGTGGGCGCAGCAGTTCGGCACGCCGAATTTCGCCGCACATGGCGGTTTCTGCTCGGTCAATATGGCAGCTGGCGGCATCTATACGCTTGGCGGTGCCTTCTGGGAGTTCGGTTCGCCCGACTGGGACCTGACCGAGCTTTTCATCCTGTTCGGCGTCGCCGAGGATCATGATTCCAACCCGATCAAGATCGGCCTTGGCAAGCTGAAGACGCGCGGCGCACGGGTGATCTCGGTGAATCCGGTGCAGACCGGCTATGCCGCGATTTCCGATGACTGGTATGGTGTCACGCCCGGCACTGACGGGCTGCTGATCCTGTCGCTGGTGCGCGAGCTGATGCGCGCCGGCAAGGTCGATATCGATTATCTGAGCCGCTACACCAACGCGCCGTGGCTTGTCATCCGCAACCCCGGCAAGGCGAATGACGGGCTGTTCCTTCGTGATGATGACGGCACGCCGCTGGTGCTTGACCGCGTGACCGGCAAGACCGCGCCGCATTCCGATGCCGCGGTCAGGGTGGCGCTGCAGGGCGAGGTGAAGGTGAAGGGCGGCGGCATCGCCGTGCCGGCCTTCACGCTGATGGCCGAGGCCTATCTGACCGATGATTACGCGCCCGAAACAGTGGCGCCGAAGGTTGGCATCACGGCCGCGCGGATTCGCCAGCTGGCGGCCGATCTGGCCAAGGCCGCCTTTGAAAAGGAAGTGGTGATCGAGCAGCCCTGGACCGACTGGAAGGGCGAAAAGCATGACCGCATGGTCGGCCGCCCGGTCTCGATGCACGCCATGCGCGGGATCTCGGCGCATTCGAACGGCTTCCAGACCTGCCGCGCGCTGCATATGCTGCAGCTTCTTTTGGGGTCGGTCGAGGCCCCCGGCGGGTTCCGCTTCAAGCCGCCCTATCCGAAGCCGCCACATGTCCATCCAAAGCCTGCCGGCAGACCCGACCAGGTGGCCCCCGAAACGCCGCTGGCCGGCGCGCCGCTTGGCTATGTCCTCGGGCCGGAGGATCTGATTATCGGTGATGACGGGTCGCCGCAGCGGATTGACAAGGCCTATAGCTGGGATGCGCCGATGTCGGCGCATGGGATGATGCATATGGTCATCTCGAACGCCGTCGCTGGCGATCCGTACCCGGTCGATGTATTGTTCATGTATATGGCCAATATGGCGTGGAATTCCTCGATGAACACGCGCGGCGTCATGGAGATGCTGACCGAAACCGACCCCGAGACAGGCGCGTACAAGATCCCCAGACTGATCTATTCCGATGCCTATTCCTCGGAAATGGTGGCCTATGCCGATCTGGTGCTGCCCGACACCACCTATCTGGAGCGGCATGACGCGATCTCGCTTCTCGACCGCCCGATCTGCGAGGCCGACGCGGTCGCCGACGCCATCCGCTGGCCGGTTGTCGAGCCGGATCGCGATGTCCGCTGCTTCCAGTCGGTGCTTCTCGATCTCGGTGCGCGGCTTGGCCTGCCCGGCATGGTCGATGAGGATGGCAAGCCGAAATATGAGGATTATGGCGACTACATCGTCAATCATGAGCGCAAGCCCGGCATCGGGCCGCTGGCCGGGTTCCGCGGTGCCGATGGCGCCGCCGAAGGGCGCGGCGCGCCGAACGCCGAGCAGCTTGACGCCTATATCGCCAACGGCGCCTTCTGGCACACTGAAATCCCGGCCGAGGCACGCTATTTCAAGCCGGCAAATGCAGCCTATCAGCAATTCGCTGTCGAGATGGGGTTCTATGACGCGCCGCAACCCTATGCCTTCCAGATCTATGCCGAGGTGCTGCAGAAATTCCGTCTTGCCGCCGAGGGGCATGGCGACCAGCAGCCGCCCGACCATCTTCGCGAACGCATACAGACCTGTTTCACGCCGCTGCCAAGCTGGTACCCGCCATTTGAGGGAAGCGCCGTCGATGACGAGGCTTACCCGCTTCACGCGCTGACGCAGCGGCCGATGGCGATGTATCATTCCTGGGGCTCGCAGAATGCCTGGCTTCGCCAGATTCACGGCCACAACCCGATGTTCATCTCGCAGGCACTCGCCGCCGAGCATGATCTGACGGATGGTGACTGGATCTGGGTGACCTCGCATCATGGCCGCATCCGCGTGCCGGTGGCGGTGATGGCCGGCGTCAATGACCGGACGATCTGGACCTGGAATGCCATCGGCAAGCGCAAGGGCGCCTGGCAACTCGACCCCGAGGCACCGGAGGCGAAGAAGGGCTTCCTTCTCAACCACCTGATCCATGAATTGCTGCCGCCGAAGGGTGACGGCATGCGCTGGTCGAATTCCGACCCGATCACCGGCCAGGCCGCCTGGTTCGATTTGCGCGTGCAGATCGAAAAGGCGGCGGCGGATGAACCCGCTGAATCCTGGCCGCAATTCGATACGCTGCCGCGGATGAATGGCGAGGATGCGCCGGAGGCGACGCTTCGCTACGGCATCGAATGGACGTCGCGGGCGCAAGACACAGCGGACAAGGGAGACAAGTCATGACCATGCTGCCGGAGCCTTCGGCGATCAAGCTCGGGCTTGTCATCGACCTCGATATCTGCGTCGGCTGCCAGGCCTGTGTTGTCAATTGCAAGGAATGGAACACCGCCGGCTATGGCGCGCCACTTGCCGATTCCGATGCCTATGGCGAGGCACCAAGCGGCGCGTGGCTGAACCGGGTGCATGCCTATGAGGCTGGCGATGGCGGCGATTCACGCACCGTGCATTTTCCGAAATCCTGCCTGCATTGCGAAGAGGCACCCTGCGTTACCGTCTGTCCGACCGGCGCGTCCTTCAAGCGCGCCGAGGACGGCATCGTGCTGGTGAACGAGGATTGGTGCATCGGTTGCGGGCTGTGTGCCTGGTCATGCCCTTATGGCGCGCGCGAGCTGGACCCGGCCGAGGGGGTGATGAAGAAATGCACGCTCTGCGTCGACCGCATCTATAACGACAATCTGCCGGAGGAGGACCGCGTGCCGGCCTGTGTTCGCACCTGTCCGACCAATGCCCGGCATTTTGGCGATCTCGGCGATCCGAATTCCGAGGTCAGCCTGATGGTGGCGGCGCGTGACGGTATCGATCTGATGCCGGAACAGGGCACGAAACCGGTGAATAAATATCTGCCGCCACGCCCGCGGCGGGCCGCTGACGAGGCGCCTGTCTCGCTGGTGGCGATGGCTGAGGCCGACACGCCGAAAGGCTTCTGGAAATGGGTTGATTCCACGCTCGACCGGCTTGGCTGACACCGATCACGGATACTGGCGACAGATACGGGGACACGACAATGCGGCCTGCCTGGTCAATCATCTTCTTCACCACCATCTCCGGCCTTGGCCTCGGCCTTGCCGGCTGGATCGTCATCGGGCTGCTGCCGCTGATGACACCGGCAAGCGTGATGGGCGTCGGCATCGCCACGCTGGCGCTGATCGGCGTTGGCCTGATCAGCTCGACCTTCCATCTTGGCCATCCCGAACGGGCCTGGCGCGCGCTCAGCCAGTGGCGGTCAAGCTGGCTGTCGCGCGAAGGCGTTCTGGCGGTGATCGTCATGGCCGGGCTTGCCGGCTGGTTCGCCGTTGCCTATCGCGGCGGCTATGTGCCGTTCTGGGCCAATCTGGTGCTTCTCGGGCTGATCTATGTCACCGTTTATGCGACCTCGATGATCTATGCCTCGCTGAAGACGGTGGCGCGCTGGCACCATCCGCTGACACCGGTCTGCTATCTGATGTTCGCGGCCGCCGGCGGGCTGCTGGCGGTGCTGGCGGTGCTGGCGATCCTGCGGCTGCCGATCACCGCCGCGCTGGCGCAGGCGGCCATCGTGCTGATGCTGTCAGCCTGGGGTGTGAAACTTGCCTGGTGGCGGGTTGCCGGCATGGCCCCGCAGGCCGGAAGCATCGAATCGGCGACCGGTCTCGGCGCACTCGGTGCGGTACGGCCGCTGATGCCGCCACATACCGAGGAAAACTACCTGCAGCATGAAATGGGCTTTGTCGTCGCGCGCAAGCATGCCGACAAGCTGCGGATGATCGCGCTGTTGCTTGGCGGCGCGATACCTGTGCTGATCCTGGTGCTGGCACCGGCATCGGCCGGGGCGCTGGCGGTGGCGGTGCTGGCGCATGTCGCCGGCATGTTTGTCGAACGCTGGCTGTTCTTCGCCGAGGCAAAGCACGTCGTCACGCTGTATTATGGCGAGACCGCCTGAAGACGCCCCTCTACAGCCGCCTCAAGACTGATCGGGTCCAGCGCCAGCCCGCCAAGCCGCGCGAAACGCCGCAGCTCGGCGTAAAGGCGGTCGAGCCGCGCGGCATTCCATCTGACCCCGGGCTCGGGCCAGAAGCCGGCCACCCGCATCAGGCCTTCCCGGCGCACCGCCTTCAGCTCGATCCTGCCAACGAACCGGGCACCTTCCAGCAGCGGATAGACATAATAGCCCCAGCGCCGCTCGGCCGGCGGCACGAACATCTCGTTCCTGTATTCAAACCCGAACAGCCGCTGCAGCCGCCGCCGGTCGCGGATCGCCGGGTCGAACGGGTTGATGATCCGCAGGCGCGTGGAGCCGGCGGTGATGTTCGCAAGACGTGATTCGATATCCGGAACGGCAAGGCAGGCATGCCACCGTCCATCGGCACCCTCGATCCGTGCCGGCACAAGGTGGCGCCGGCCGGCCCAGTTGGCAACCTCGCCCGGCGTCACCGCATCCCAGAACCGTCTGACCTCGCCCGCACTGGCGATCCACAGCCGGTCGATGGCGCCGTCGCACAGAAAGTCCGCCTGTTCGCGCATCGAGGCGCCATTGGCCTGGCGGGTGGGAAAGACATTTTCGCCAAGATCGTAATATTTGACGAAATTCTCGCGATGCGATGTTGCCAGCTCACCGGCATACCACATCTGTTCCAGCGCCTTCTTGTGCGGTGGGCGGGCCCACATCTCGGCGGTGCGCGGCCGGCTTTCAAAGGCGTGCGTCGATAGCGGGCCTTCCGTCTTGATACGGTCGCGGATCGCACGAATGTCCTCCTGTGTCAGCCCGGAGCGGTACCAGGCGGCGTTCGCCGCGCGCTGGCCAAGGCGGTCGAACTGGCGTTGCCACATCGGATAGACATCCATCGGGATCAGCGAGGCATCATGGGTGAAATGCTCGAACAGGTGGCGGTGGCGCAGCAGGCCCCAGACCATACCCTCGCGATAGCGCTGCAGGCGGCTCCAGAGGATATGGTCATGCGCACGCACGATGTTGCGCACCGTGTCGATCTGCAGGAACCCCAGCCTGCGGATCAATCCCGGCAGGTCGGCCGGGCCGGTCGGCGGGGCGGCAAGATCATGCGCCGCCAGCCAGAGCCGCCGCGCCTGCCGGTTGGAAATGGCAAGGCTGTGCCGGTTGATAGGCTGTGCTGACATTCCGGTGATTCCGCCTGGCTGCGATGATCCGCGTTGTCCCTATCATATCGCTGGCAGGCTTTTCAGGCCCACACAAAATAGAGACCAGAAAAAAGGCCCGCACGATGGCGGGCCCTTCTTGATTATCCGTGATGCACCGGGCGTCAGATCAGCAGCGGTGCGATCACCAGGCTGACAATCGCCATGACGTTGATCAGGATGTTCATGGACGGACCCGAAGTGTCCTTCAGCGGGTCGCCGACAGTATCGCCGACAACAGCCGCCTTGTGAACGTCGGAACCCTTGCCGCCAAGATTGCCCTTTTCGACATATTTCTTGGCATTGTCCCAGGCACCGCCGGCATTCGCCATCATCAGCGCCATCATCACACAGCAGATCAGCGCGCCGCCAAGCATGCCGCCAAGCGCCTTCGGCCCGAGGCCGAAACCGATGACAACAGGGGCCAGAACGGCAAGCGAGCCCGGCAGGATCATCCGGCGCAGCGCGGCGCGGGTCGCGATGTCGACACAGCGCGCGGTGTCCGGCTTGGCCTTGCCTTCCAGAAGACCCGGGATCTCCTTGAACTGGCGGCGGACCTCGACAATCATCTCGAAGGCGGCGTCACCGACAGCCGTCATCGTCATCGAGGCAACGAGGAACGGGAAGACGCCGCCAATGAACATGCCGACAAGAACCATCGGATCATTGATCGCCAGGACAAAGTCCGGGTCACCGTTGCTGACCTTGGCGATATAGGCGCTGATCAGGGCCAGCGCGGCAAGCGCGGCGGCACTGATGGCAAAACCCTTGCCGATGGCGGCGGTGGAGTTGCCGACCTCGTCAAGCGAGTCGGTGATTTCCCGGGTCTCGGGGCCCATCTCTGCCATCTCGGCGATTCCGCCCGCATTGTCGGCGACCGGGCCATAGGCGTCGATGGCCATGGTGATGCCGACGGTGGCGAGCATACCCACGGCCGCCATGCCGACGCCGTAGAGGCCCGCGAACATGTTGGCGAAGAAGATGATGGCCGCGATCGTCAGCACCGGAATGGCAACCGACTGCATACCGACGGCAAGGCCGCTGATCATGATCGTCGCCGGGCCGGTTTCACCGTCTTTGGCGATTTTGCGGACCGGTGCGCCGCCGGTGTAATATTCGGTGACCAGGCCGACAATGATACCGCCGATAGCACCAACGAGAACCGCACCCCAGACGCCGCTGCTGGCGCCCATGCTGGTGATCACGAAATAGGCCGCCACGATGAAGATCACCGCCGAACCGATGGTGCCGAAGCGCAGCGCGACGTCCGGGCTTCTGTCGGCAAACATGCGGACCGACAGGATGCCGAGAAGCGAGCAGATAAGGCCGGTTGACGCCAGTGCGAGCGGCATGAACTGGAGAATCATGCGGTCACCACCAAGGTTTTCCACGGACGCCATCGACATCGACGCGGCAAGGGCCATCGAGGCGATCATCGAACCGCAATAGGATTCGAAAATGTCCGATCCCATACCGGCGACATCACCGACATTGTCCCCCACATTGTCGGCGATCACGGCCGGGTTGCGCGGGTCATCCTCGGGAATGCCTGCCTCGACCTTGCCAACAAGGTCGGCGCCGACATCGGCCGATTTGGTGAAGATGCCACCACCGACACGGCTGAACAGCGCCACTGACGAGCCGCCCATCGCAAAGCCTTCAATGGCTTCAATGCCGTGCGCGGTGCCACCCATGAAATGATAAAGGATGCCAATACCGAACAGACCCATCGAGGCGACGGTCAGGCCCATGATCGACCCGCCAAAGAAGGCGACGTTCAGAGCTTCGGCTGCGCCCCTGCTGTTCGCAGCGACAGCTGTACGGACATTCGCCTTGGTGGCGGTGTACATGCCGATATAGCCGGCAGTGCCCGAACACAGCGCGCCAAGGGTGAAGGCAATGGCGGTGTCGGCGCCGAGGCTGGCATAAAGGGCGACAATACAGATAACGCAGAAGACGCCGAGGCGCTTGTAC
>Ga0181594_10001040_pt1:0-25000 | contig 26019 bp, 21 predicted proteins | sample 071ome_18_FD_145603 | JGI IMG/M metagenome (GOLD analysis project Ga0181594, IMG submission 145603) | Coastal salt marsh microbial communities from the Groves Creek Marsh, Skidaway Island, Georgia - 071413BT metaG (spades assembly) | ecosystem: Environmental > Aquatic > Marine >... | reverse complement strand
CTCCTCACGAGCGTCGAGCACAGAGGGCTTAATCGAGATCTTACCGATCAGGTCATCGGCCTTGAGGTCTTTGTCAATCACATGAACATGAAGCTCAGTAGACTCACCGCGCTCAGGGATCAGAAAGGGGGCGCTCACCATACCCTCCCACACCGCAGACAGCGAATCTTTACGTGGGTGGGGCAGGTCAAAGATCAGCTGGTCTCCTAGGTATATCTTAACCTGTAAGTCTGGCGCGGACTGCTTACCGAGGAGCGCGTTGTCCCACTTTGTGCCGTTCGGCTTTGTCTCATAGACCTCAACGGACTTGAGCTCTACTGTGTGAGGGAGGCGCTGTTTTTGAGAGGCGTCACTGGCCGGCTGTCCTGCTGGGGCTGGGGCGCTCATCGAGCCTTGAGAAGGTCGGCTCGGCTGAGGCGTAGGGGTCATGTCTTGTGCCCACGCGCTCAACGGCGCGATCGTCAACAGAGATGAGATGATCACTTTACGCTTCATATGTTCCTCAATGGTCTGCGTTCACCAATGTAGCCTTGAAGCCCTGTGGCCAAAGGAGGCTATTGCTGCCCACCCTAACAGTCACATGCCTTGAGAGCAAACACCCTCGCTCAGTAAAGAGGCCCAAGCACGACTCGAGGGTCAGGAAAAGTCCACGTCGCGCGCCTCCGTCGAGCCTGGGGTACAACCCCTGGCATGTCATGACCGTGCGGAGGGAGCCAAGAGAGCTGGAAGTGCAGGTGAGGTGGCCACCCTCCGTTCTCATGAGGTGACCCCAGCGCCCCGATCTGCGCACCGCGCTGGACTCGATCCCCCACCGCGTGAAGTGAGAGTGATGCCTCGCTGAGGTGTCCATACAGGCTCCAGAGCGTGATCACCTCAGAGCCAAGCGTGAGGACCGTCTTCAGGACGACGCTGTGTCCATAGTCACCTGGCGCTGGGAGCGGGCCTTGAGCAAACAGCTCACTGTCAGCCCAAGCGAACACAGGTGTTCCGGCAGGCGAGCCGAGGTCAAGGCCAACATGGACACAGCGAGCCGGGCCACCTTGTGACTGAAACAGCTCGGATTGATAGAGCCCTGGCCTGAGCTCGTCATATCGACCCACGCTGACGCTCCCCTCCTCAGGGAACGTCGCGTCGAGCGTGCTGAGGTCTAAGACGTGAGCCGGCTGAGAGAGCCTCATGACGGGGTGGACGTCCAGCTCAGCTGAGCGTCGCTCAAGTAGCTTGAGCTGCTCATGGGGTGCGGTGAGGAGCTCCATGGGAGAGGCCTTTGGTAGGGGTGAGGCTTGACGGATCGAAATAGAATCGGGATGAGATGAGGTCTATCGACTAGATATGATTAACAAAGGACCCACCATGTCTTCCAACATAAGGGCCCCGAGCCTGAGCCAATATCTCATCAGTGGGCTACGTTTAGGGCTCATCTTGTCACACACTTTACTCATCTGCGTCGCGCTGGCGCTCACCCCCAGACGCTCAAATCGGGCGCGCGCTAAGCTCCTTATGAGCTGGGGGCGTGGCCTGATGTGGCTTATGGGGGTGAAGGTCACTCAAGAGGGCGCCCCTCCAAAAGAGGGGGTGATCGTGATCGCGAACCACACCTCATACGCAGACATCCCTATCCTAATGAGCATCAGAGACTGCGCGTTCCTAGCGAAGTCAGAGGTCGCGAGCTGGCCTCTTATCGGCTGGGGGGCGAGGTTAGCTGGGACAGTGTTCGTTGACCGATCAAGCCCTGAGAGCCGAGCGTCCTCTCGAGCGGAGCTTAAGCGACGCGTAGAAAATGGGGCGACGATCTTAGTTTTCTCGGAGGGGACGACCACACCCCGAGGGGAAGTCCACCCGCTCAAACCTGGGATGTTTCACGAGGCGGCGAGCGCTCAGGTCCCAATTCAGGTCGTAAGCTTGGAGTATCGAGAGCGGGACGCGGCTTGGGTAGGAGATGACCCGCTGTGGCCTAACTTTGTCCGTGTCTATGGTCGCCTTCAGACCGGGGTTCGGGTCTGCTTTCGACAGGAGCTCATCCGAGGAGAGGAGGGGCTTGAGATGGCTCAAGAGGCTGAGCGCTGGTTAAAAGAGGAGGCCCAGCGCGCCATGGAGCTCTTTGAGACATAGCGGGAGCTTCGAATGTTACGAGTTTGTGTTTTATGAGCCCATTTCATTGACTTTTAAATGACTTATCGTTACCTCCCTCGCGCCTGAGGGCCTCAGCGCCTCAACACGATTGGAGATCTGACGATGACACAACAGCGAAGCAAGTATTTATCTCGTAGAGGAGCTCACTTAGGGGCGCTCTCCCTCTGTGCGCTCTTGAGCGTAGGGAGCTTAGTGGGCTGTGACGATGAGCCCTCAACGAGCGCCCTTCGGCCGGTAGCCGGCATGGAGGGAGGGGAGATGATGACCCCTGATCAGCTCCTACAAGCCTGTAAAGACACCTGCCAACAGGTCACGGTGTGTGAGGCGCTGACGAGCTGTACTGAGCAGGCTCGTGTGAGCGTGGTGAGCGCGTGTGACGCGGGCTGTGTAGGCGCTGCGCAATCGGAGATCTTAGGGTGGCGTGAGCTGAGCTGTGAAGAGGTGAGCGTTGAGGCGCTCTTAGGCCTCGCGGGGCTCACGGCTGAGACGTGTACGATGAGTGACCTCTGCGATGGTCAGGTGTGCGCGCCGGGCTTCGTTTGCGAGGCGGCGTCTGGGGAGTGTGTAGACCCTTGCGCTGAGCTGACCTGCGCAGAGGGCCTCGTCTGTGAGCTTGGGAGCTGCGTTGACCCCTGCGAAGGGGTGAGCTGTGATGAGGGCTGGGGCTGTAGTTTGGGGGAGTGTGTGAACTATTGCGAGGGGGTGACATGCGCGGTAGGTGAGCGCTGTGAGCCCACCACGGGGGGCTGTTCACTGCTCTGTGAGGGGGTCGTGTGCCCAGAGGATCAAGCCTGCTCAATGGAGACGGGCGAGTGTGTCTCGCTCTGTGACGCGGCGATGTGTGCAGAGGGGGAGACCTGTGACGCGGACACAGGGGCTTGCGTCAACTTATGTAAAGAGGTGACCTGCGCTGAGGGGTATGGCTGCGACCCTGAGAGTGGAGCGTGCGTTGACCTCTGTGAGGGGGTGAGCTGTGTGGATGGGTGGGCCTGTGAGCGGGGGAGCTGTGTGTTTGATGACCCTTGCGCAGAGGTGACCTGTCCTACGGGGTACAGCTGTAGCATGGACACGGGTCGATGTAGCCTCTACTTCTGCTCACCTGATGTCTATGATCAGGCGCTCCCTAATAACAACAGCGTCGGGCAAGCGACCCGACTCCCAAGCGGAACTCAGCGCCTTGACCAGCTCAGCGTCTGCACCTTTGACAGCGACTGGTACAGCGTCACCGTGCCTCCCGAGACCTCAATGCGTGTAGGGGTCTACTTCTCAGGCGCTGAGCGCGCGCTCAACATCAGGCTCTATAATGAGTTTGACCTCTACCTCGCTCAGGTTGAGCTCGACAACCGCACCGAGCCAACCTTCTTAGGGGTCCCCTCCGCCTTAGAGGAGCGCACATACTATGTTCGCGTCGCCTCTGCTAACGGCCAGTTCTCACAAAGCGAGTACAGCCTAGGGCTTGAGTTTAGCCCATCCGGACAGCTCTGTAACTCAAGCGCGGAGTGCCCTGATGACCTGAGCTGTGAGCGGGCCCTCTGTGGTGGGGTCGGTGGAGAGAACCCAGACCCGACCGAGCCTGTGGAGCCGGTTGACCCGGTTGACCCGGTTGACCCGGTTGACCCTGAGACCTGTACAGATGACCCGAACGAGCCGAATGACCAGTTCATCTCAGCGACCCTAATCTCGGCGCCACAGGGCGTGACCGCTCAGATCTGTCCAGATAACACAGACATCTATGAGGTGAGCGTCGGTGAGCTGAGTCGCGTGAGCGCGACCTTAACCTACGCGCCAGGCGCGAACCGTAACCTGAACCTCTTCATGCTTGACGATCAAGGGATCCCGCTCGACAGCTCATACAGCAACAGTGGCGCTGAGGAGGTGAGCGCTGAGCTAGAGCAACGTACGGTCTACTTGAGCGTCTTTGGGACGACCGCGACCGCTACAGGCTCATATAGCCTAGTCGTTAACTCAACCCCGCTTGAGGTTGGGACGATGTGCACAGACAGCTTTGACCCCAATGACACGATTGACAGCCCTGCAGAGCTCAGCCTCCCTGCGTCACATGACGGGCTCTTGATCTGTGAGGATGATGATGTATACAAAGTCAACCTCACCCAAGGTCAGACCATCGACATCTCGGTCGCCTTTAGCCACGCGTCGGGTGACCTTGACCTCCAGCTCTTCAACCCTGAGCGCACGAGCGTCGCGAGTAGCCTCAGCGTCACGAACCAAGAGTCGATCACCTACACCGTAGAGATGACAGGTGAGCACTTCATCTCGGTCTACCTTTTTGGTGAGGCTGGGCCACAGACCTATGACCTCAGCGCGAGCGTGAGCCCATAAGTTTAAGGGGTCTGGTCGCTGGTCGCGCTGGGCTCAGCGGGGTTGGGCTCAGCGGGGTTGGGCTCAATGATGACAGGGGCGCCCTCGTCGCGTGGAGAGCGCAAGACAAAGCGACGCTCGCTCACCTCGATGATCCTGAGGGAGCCCATTAGCTCAAGTCTCTGGAAGGAGAGCGCGGGGAGGAGCCCCGCTGGGATGGTGAGCTCCTTGAGGCGCGCTGAGAGGGGTTGATCTTGAATCAGGCTCTCTCGAAGGGGTTGGTCTAAGGAGGTGATCAGCTCAATCAGAAGGGGGTCAATGATGTGCGCGTCTCGATTGATCTCTTCGCGTAAGGTCTCGCTGAGCGCCTTGAAGTCTCCCCCTTCAAGGTACACAGGGCTCGCGAGTCGGGCGCCCTCTAAGTAACGGCCCGCCTGCTTCAGCGCGCGTTGCTCGTAAGAGCTCGGCCACAGGTAGGTCCTCAAGAGCGCTTGCGCTTGCTTTTTCGTCTGATTCACAGGGGGGAGCTCGCTCTCAAATTGAGCGCCCTTGGCTGACCAGACCCCTTCGGCGGCGAGGTAGGTCATAAGCTGCGCGCTCTGTGTTGAGGAGAGGGCCATGATCAGGGTGTCAACAGGTCGCTGTCTGATCCGTTGAGCGAGCGCGCTCCAGCCATCAGAGTCCGCTTGCTTTGGGGTGACCTCGTGCCCCGCCCACTCAAGGCCCGACGCGCGCACGACCTCCTCGATCCCCCGCGCGAGCTTCTGACCAGCGAGGCTCGAAGAGGTGACCAGCAGGGCGCGCTTCGCGTTCGCCTTTATGGCGTCTAGAGAGATCGCCTTAGCGATCGATTGAGTGGTGGTGAAGAGACGCCATATGAGGTCCCCTTCTCTTCGCGTGATAGGGTGAGGAGTGAGGAGGATGACGGGGCGCGCTTGAGCGCGGCTCGCCTCGATAAGCGCCCTGTGTAGTGATGAGGACAAGGTGAAGGCGATCACGAGCTGTACGCGAGCGTCAAGGTTGAGGACCTGCTCTGTGAGCTGTTCAGGGCCTTGTGGCTCAAAGATCTCAATGGTGATCGGCTTGCCGGACCTCTCAATGTTGGCCTTGGCGATCGGCGCGACCTCTAGGAGCTGTCCTGCGACACGCCCCCGTGTGTCTTTTTTCTTGGGGAGGAAGAGCGCGATGTGGGGGGTCACCTCTTGAAGTTGAGCGACGCTGAGCCTGCGCGACACGGGTTGGGCTGGGGCTTCTTCTTTCATGGTCGTCGCGGTCTTGGGGGTCGTCGCGACCGTCTCCTTTGGCCCTTTTGTGGGCTCCGCTTGAGCTTCAGGGAGAGGCTGGGCCTTGGCCTGCTGTTTCTCTTTGAGGTCTGCGCTCAGCTGGCGCATCTGATCTGCGCGACGCTCATCACAGTCTCTCAAGACGCTCTGGATGAGCCTCTTCGTGCCACTTGGATAGGCGTCTAACTCTGGAGCGTAGATCGACTTCAGTGGGCCGAGGGCGAGGAGACACTCGCCTCTGAGGCCCTGAAAGATAAGCTGGTACAGTTGATTCTGAGCTCTCAGCTCCTCGCTCCCCTTAAGCTCCTCCGCCCGCAGAGAGTCGAGGCCATATTTGGGGTGCTTGATCCCTTTCGTGACCGAGAGATAAAAGTAGCCCTCCTGCGCGAAGGGGCCCGTTGAAGGGAGCCCCTTAACGACCTCCTTAAGTGCGTCCCAGTCACCCGCCTTAAAGAGCTCTCGGGCCTTGAGGAGCTCCTCACTTGGGCTAGGAGGTGGGGCTGGTGGAGGTCCAGAGCAAGCGCTTAAGAGCAAGGTCACTAAAACGATCAGAGCAGAGAAGAGGCGATACGGATCAAACAAGGGGCGGATCATATGGGTCATCTAGTCACGAGCGGTTGTAGGGTGACAGGGCGCAGGCGACAGGCCTTCAAGGCGCTGTCTGACGTCTTCGCGGAGGAGCTGAGCCTGTTCAAAGAGGTCATGACCAGGCTCACCGAGGGGGCTCTTAAAATAGGAGCCAAGCGCAGGGATCGGACCGCCAACCCCCGCGCGATGATAAAATGTTAACCAGCGCACGAGGTCAGCTGCTAGAGGCGCTGCGAGCACAGAGTCGGAGCCAAGCCAGTTCACCTTCATCTGCATTTTTACGCCAAACCACCCCTCGATGTCGATGTTGTCCCAGGCCTCTTTCGCGTCTCCACGAGGCCCATAATAGTGGATGTGCACCTGATGATCGAGGTCATCATATCCTAAGATCTCCGACAGCGCGGCGCGCTTACTGTCGATCTTGGTTTGACGATGCTCTGGGTGGTTGAGCACCTCCCCGTCCCGGTTACCGAGGATGTTCGTAGAGTACCACCCGAGCACCTTCAAGCCACGGAGCTTGAACATAGGCGCTAGCGCTGTTTTGTAGAGCGTCTGGCCTGTCTTGCCATCCTTACCGCAGAGCGGGAGCCCCTCGCGTTGTGCGAGCTCGATGAGCGCAGGGATGTCAAAGGTCGTAGAGGGGGTAAAATTCGCGCAAGGGCACCCTGATTTAAGCGCCGCGTAGGCATACAGTGTCCCTTCAGAGAGCTGACCGCTCACCTCTGAAGAGGGTCGATCTAGAGCCTCCTCAAGCTGAGCGAGCGTGGCGTGAGCGGGCGATGGGAGGAGCCCCTTTGCGGTGGAGGAGAGGTCAAGGAGTATGACCCTAGAGACGCCCTCTCGCTCCTTAAAGGTTTGTATGTCACGCTCCAGTATGTCGGTGATCACCCTGAGCGCTTGATCAGGGGCGACGCGCCTCAGCGCGGTGGAGAGGGCGCTCTGAACGGGGGCTCCAGAGAGCCACACACCAGGGAGGGTAGGGAGCTCATCAAGGGAGGAGGCGATCGGTAAGATGACAGACGCAGGGAGGACATCATGTTGCGCGGTCGCTTGGCTCAGGGGTAGATCGCAGAGATCCCAGCCACCAAAGCGGAGCTGATGAAGTGGGGGTAGGCTCAGGGAGTCAAACAGCGGGTCAGCCTCGGAGGGGAGCCGAAAGGGGGGCAGCGCGCGGAGCCCTGCAGGGAGCTCATCATGAGGAAGCTCTTCACGCATCCGAGCGATGAGACCCGCCACGATTAAGGTCGTGGCGACCGCTCCTTGGGCGCCGACGATCATCACCCCGATGGGCTCGGATGGGTCACTGTTGTGCATGTCGCCTCACATCGCTCTGAGCGTCGCGTTTAAGTGGAGTGTTGAAGATAAAGGACGAGCCCTAAGAGGGCAAGCCGTTGAGAACACTTGACGCTCAGACCGAGTTGAGGACAACGTGCTCGAGCACCTCAAGGGCGGAGTCACCTGAGGGCGTCACTGAGAAGACCCGATGAGAGGAGCGCTCATGAGCACATTCAACCAAGCCGTGGTGATCCATGGTGAGCTCACCGACCTTCGACACCTGTCTCCGCTGTTTGACCCACAGCTCGGTGAGCTTGGGGGGCCTCCTAAGCGAGGCGTGAGCCAGGTCGCGTTAATCTGTGACGCGAAGGGGTACCCGCACGCTGTGCACTTGAAGCGGGCGTTGAACCAAAGAGGTGTGAGCGTGGAGCTCTGGATGACCCCACTTGAGCGAGGGCTGTCGAGCGCGCTTCGAGGGCTTGAGAAAACCTTACAGGTGATTAAGAGCCCTTACATGCTCAACCTTGGGGGGGGAGGTGGGCTCCTTGGGGTGGTCGCTCAGCGCTCATTTGAAGCCAAAGGGTGGCCGACCTGCGTGGTTGATCAGGGGATGCTGTACTCCCTTCGGCAGCTCAAGAACCCGATTAAACTTCAGCCAACGCTGAGCGCCTCGCTGGCGCTCCAGAGCTTTGGGGTGAAGGCGACAGAGGGCTGGCGAGGGGACTGGTTTGAGGAGCACTTAACCCAGCTCTCAACAGAGCTCTTGTATGACTCGATGACGCTCATAGAGCCACTCAGCGTCTTACACCGGCTCGCGGAGGCGACGGGCCCAGACCTCTGCTCACCTCCTGTGAAGGCCTCAGACCTCATGACGACTCAATTCCAGCCTCTCCTTGAGCGCTTTGAGCGGGCGGGTTGCTGTGAGCTACACAAGGGCAGGCTTAAATTCTCAAGCGAGGCGCACCGCGTGTTCTGCGCGGGGGGGTGGGTGAGCCTCTACGCCTTTGAGCAGCTCAGAGGGTTCATGGAGCTCAGCGCACAGACGAATGACGTCGCGGTGCGCTTTATGGATCTCCGTCAAGGGCTTGAGGTCGAGCTGAGCTTCCCCGCAGAGGCGAGGGTGTTGGTTGACGTCGCGTGTATCGTCAATGAGCGCCTCTATCTGTTCTTTTGTCCTAGGGGTGACTCGGACGCCTATCATGAGCAGCTCAGCCTCTATAAGGCGCTTAAGAGAGCGATCCCCTGTAAGGCGATCTCCTTGAGCCACACCCCTAGCCCGCTCTGGTATCGAGCGGATGACCTCTCAGTGGAGGTGTGCCCTGCGGATGAGCTTCACCAGCTCGCGCGCTGGTTTGAGCGGATGATACGAGACGAGATGTCTACGTGAGTAGATGAGGCCGTCTTCGAGGCGAAGCCCTGCCCTGGTGAATAATCGTTGTTCAATATTTGTTTGACTTTTGTTTAATTTCTCCTTGTTTTAATCCATAACAATCGTTATGCACTGCTCGTTCTTAGCTAAATGATTGATTAAACGACCTGGAGACAATGAGATGAAGCACCTCAACCTACTGATGTTTATGATGTGTGTAAGCGCGCTCATCAGCTGCGCGGAGAACCCTCAAGAAGCGCGCATGACCAGCGAGACGGCCAGCGAGACGGCCAGCGAGACGGTAAGCGAAGGTCGCCGAACCTTCAACGTGGGCGGTAAGGCGGACGAGGGCGGGAGGCGCGTCGCGCTCTTCCTCACCTCTCATGGCGACGTGGACGAGTATGAGGAGATTGAGCCTTACATCAGGAGCGCCTTTATGAAGAACGTAGGTGTCCCGCTCCCTAAGGTGTTGAGGGAGCTCTTAGAGGACCCCGCTTACTGGCTCGCTAAGGACCTCGTCGAGGGGCAGTATGAAGAGATTGGCGCGACCCTTTACCGTGAGAACGCCGATCGTCAGATTAAGGCGATCGAGGCGGAGCTTGAGGCCAGAGGGCTCATCGCAGACGTCTACATTGGCTATAACTTTATGCCTGAGTTCATCGAGCAGACGACAGAGCGGATGGCTCGAGACGGCGTCACAGACGTCATCGTCTTTAACAAGGGAGCGCAGTACTCGCTCGCGACCCTCGGAGAGAGCATCACCGAGATGGAGCACGCCTTAGAGAGGCTCCCTGAGTGGGATGTGCGGATCACGGCCGTCCGTCAGTTCTCAGAAGACCCTCGATTCGTGAAGCTCCTCGCTGACGCGATCAAGCGAGACGCCGAGCGTTACTTCCCTGAGGTCCCTCCACAAGACGTCTGCCTCCTCGTCGCGTCCCATGGCCTCCCGATTCGCCTAATCGACATGGGAGACCCCGCCGTCGACCAGATGAAGGACACCGTCGCTAAGCTACGTGACCTGCTCCCTGAGTATCCACTGTATCATGGCTTCTTGAATGATGACTTCTTCCCAGGCGCCGCGTGGGTGGAGCCTAACGCGATCGACCTCGCGCATGAGCTCAGGTCCGTCTCATGTCCAGCGGTCTTAATGGACGCTCGCCTCTCTTTCACGACCCACCACCGCGCTACGCTCTATGACCTTGACATCGAGGCCCGCGAGATCTTAGAGGAGCCAGACACGCTCGCTGATGGCGTGACCCCTCACCCGCTCTACACCCCTGCGCAGGTTGTCCTCGCCCCTCAGTGGGATGATGACCCCGGCTTCGCGGAGCTGATCGTTGACCTCACGGAGGAGGCCCTCCGTGGTGAAGGGGACCTCATCCAGGTGAAGGCGCCCGCTCAAGCTCAGTAAGCTCAACTGGCTTCAGAGGGTCGGCGAGGGACCAACGTAGCACCCAGCGCTCACCTGTGGCGCCTCGCAGGTGGTCTGCGGGTCGTATATAAGGCGCCCAGATCACGGCGTCGTTCGCGTCCACCAGCACTGGGAGCGAAGCGCGCTCTACAGGCGGGATGGAGGCTCGGGCCCAGAGCTGTCTAATGGGCTTAGAGCCAGGCGCCCCCAATGGGTGGAGGCGCTCCCCTGAGTGAGGAGCCCGGAGGCGCCAGGGTAAGGGCGCGCGTGAGATCGCGATGGAGTCTGGGGCCCGCTCCCCCTCTGTGGCGCGCGCTACGCTCAGCTCCCAAGCGCCCCAAGTGATCACGCTGTGAGGGGCCTCGACGACGCACGTGTGGCGCGCGTCACTTGCGGAGCGCTCAAGCTCAGAGATCTGAGCGTCAATGATGAGCGTCCCACGCTTCCCCCAGGCCCAGAGCCCTTGAGGGAGCTGGTGTTGTGAGAGCGCGTCCCCGCTCCAGAGCGCCCACAGGGGGTTAAGGTGGTCATGGAGCCTACGACCATCGAGGCGCTCATCTCTCAAGCGTCGCCACGCGAGCTCCCAAAGCAGCAAAAGCGCGACTCGCTGGGCGTCTGGGGGCGCGCTGAGACCCTCGGTCCATATGAAAGAGACCCGCTGTGGGTTTGCGGTGACGGCGGACTTGAGCGTAGAGGCTAGAAACCAGCGAAGACCATCGAGCTGTTCACGAGCGTGTTGAGCGCTCTGCGCGACTCGACGCGTCCAGCCGGGCTCAAAGCAGGGCGCGAGCGACGGGAGGGCGCCTCTCACGCGGTTACGCAACCAGCGCGGGTCAGCGTTGCTCGGGTCTTCAAACACAGGGAGCGTCTGATCGAGCGCGTATTGCTCAAGCGTCGAGCGCTCCTCAGCGAGCCAAGGCCGTACAAAGATCCCCCTCTGGGGTGGGATCCCGGCGAGACCGCGGGCGCCGGTGGGGCCTTGGAGCCTCATCAGGATCGTCTCGACTTGATCCTGCGCGTGATGCGCGAGCAGGACCAGCTCACAGTTGAGGTCACGTGACGCCTCGGTGAGGGCTTGATATCGAGCTCGACGCGCGCCGTCCTCTACTCCTTGTCCACCCTGAATCAGCGCTTGGTCTGCGAGCAGGTGTGAGGCCTCTACACCTCGCTGACGCCAGTACGTCGTGACAGCCCGCGCCCACTCCTCTGAGCGCTCATGAAGCCGGTGGTCAACGGTGAGGATCATTGGGGTGAGGCGCCCGCCCAGCGCTTTGGTCTGAGCGACCTGCACGAGCGCGTCCGCGAGACACATGGAGTCTAAGCCCCCTGAGCAGGCGACCGCGACCCGGGTTACGGTCGCTGAGGTAGACCGCTCGCGGAGTCGATCAGCGAGCGCTGAGCGGAGCGAGTCGATCAGGCGCTGAGCCACAGCCTGAGCGCTCACGGGAGCTCCTTGATCAGGTCACGTAGCGCGTCGGGAGGGAGCAAGCGACCTGAGGCACATGAGGTCCCGATCCAAGCGCCATCGGCGTTAAACAGCGGGTCACCCCAGCGCATGGGCGCGCTCAGCTTCCAATAGTAGGCCTCAGCGCCCAGCCCTCTCCCAATGAGCATGACAGGAGAGACGGACGCGCCCTGATCTGTGAGCGCCCAGAGCGTCCTAGGCGCTGACAGCGCCTTGGGGAGCGTCGCGGTGAGCTTGGCGAGCTCGACCCGAGCCACCTGGAGGGGGTTGTGTGGTGGGCGCGCTCCTTCAGCGGAGCTTTGGAGGATCGCCAGCCCAGTATGAGGGGAGCGGTAAAGGACCCTGAGTGGGCGCGCAGGGTCGCCCTTGAGGTGATCATCTAGCACGAAGGTCACCCCTGACTCGAGTGGGGCCCGCTCAAGCCAGGCCTCAGCGGTGAGGATGAGGTGAGGGGAGAGCCACAGGCCATGACCTATGCTGCGCTGCTCTCCTACTGGGTGGACCCCTCTGGGGAAGCTTGGGATTCGCGAGATGGTCGCGACGCGCGGTCGGAGCGTCGAGAGGAGCTCAGCGCGCTCTTGTTGAGAGAGCGCGCGCTCTACGCGCATCGCTGTGGGTTGACTCAAGGCGACCTGCCCCGTCAAGTCGCCCACGCTAAACGCTAAACCAAAGAGCGCCTGACCTACCCAGATCAGCGAGGTCATGAGGGTCATTTTGGGTATCTTTTTGCACTCTCGTATAGGCCACGACATCATGTACCACCTCACAAGCTCCTCAAAGTAGCGTCGATCTCAAAAGAATGTGCATAGATATGGAACTTCTCTAGAGCGTCGCTGTCAAAGGCCAATTGATTATTGCGCTTGAGCAAGGTAGGGTGCCTACCTCATGAGGGGAAACCCTAGCAAAATCCGAGCGCACCAAACACTCTCCCCACACAGTTTTTAGAGTGTGGGCGCTGACGATGGAGAGCACCTTGAAAACATCTACAGTCGTACGCCTCGCGGTCCTCTGGAACGACACAGTGGTCAGCGAGCAGGTCATTAACCCCAAGAAGGGGATCAACATTGGGAGCGACAAGAAGTGTCAGCTGAAGGTCCCGGATCACGGGGCTATCCAAGGGAGCTATGAGCTCTTCGCGCCAGGCGCGCCTGACACCCCCGAGCTCCAGCTCGACATGAAGATGCAGGGCTGGATCAACCGTGGCTCGGATCGCATTAACCTCGGTGGCCATCAGCCGTCCTATCTCCTCAACGAGGGTGACTATGGGATGATCAAGGTCATCGACGATGAGGATACCCGCCTCGCGGTGTTCTTTAAGGTCCTCGCGCAAGAGCCAACCCGCTTCGCGGCCCCTTTGCTCACCTCGATCGAGTCTCGGTTCTTCGCGGCGTTCCTGTTCGCGATGACCCTGCACTTGGGGGTCTTGATCATGGCCTTCGCGCTCAAGAACTATGAGCTCGCCTTCAACAACCTCCAGATCAATGACCGCTTCACCGAGGTCCTCACCGAGAAGCTCGAGGATGACATGCCTGAGGAGCCGACCGAGGAGGAGGAGGAGGAGGACGTCGGTAAGCAAGCGGGCGGTGAAGAGGGCAAGTTTGGCGAAGAAGACAAGCTCGATAAGTCGAAGGTCCCGACCACGGACGGTGAGATGGTCGACAAGATCAAGAACGTCGGCCTCGCTAAGGCGCTGACCTCGAGCCTCATGGGCCGTGGCGCGCTCTCGAGCGTCTTCGGTAACCGTGACGGCTTCTCTGACCAGCTGAACGCGGCGATGAGCGGTGGTGATGGCGAGCTCGCGATCGGACATGGCGCCGGTGGTATGGGCCTCCGTGGGACCGGCTCAGGGGGGGGTGGCTCAGGCTTCGGTCGCATCCACGGCATGGGTAAGATTGACACCGGTGGGGGTCGTGGCACCAAGGCGAGCCTCGGGCGACGCGGTAAGCGTAAGGCGCGCTTCTCTGTCAAGAAGGGCGCCCCATCGGTGGGTAACTTCTGTAAGCAGGCGGACATCCTCCGCGTCGTCAGCGCCCGTCAGAAGGCGATCACCTACTGCTATGAGAAAGAGCTCGCGAGCAACCCTGAGCTCGGTGGTAAGGTCACCCTCGCGTGGATCATTAGCCTTGATGGCTCGGTGAAGAAGATCTGGGTTAAGGGTAGCTCACTCAAGAACGGTAAGGTCGAGAGCTGTATGACACGTACCCTGAAGCGCGCGCGCTTCACGAAGCCTGACGGCGGTATGTGCCAGATCCAGTTCCCGTTCGTCTTCAACTCGGGGATCTAAGCGACAAGGGAGCCCTCGGTAGGGGCACAGGGTGAGGTCAACGCGCCTGGCTACCTCGAGAGAGGGGTCAGGCGCGCTCCTTTTCTGAAAAAAAGTAGACGCCTCTTGATCGATTCATGCACACTTTCCGTATGGGGATCACGACAGGGAACAAACACTGCAAATCAGTAGTCCTTGAACAAAACAGCTCGACACTCCGTGTTAGGTGTTTACAGTGAACTTAAGACCCGAAGAGAAAGAGAGGACATCATGCTCGACGCGTACATCATCGAACAGATCCGTCGCCGAGAAGAGGAGCGTCGCCGTATTAACGAGCGCCCCTCGATCCAGCTCCCTCTACCAGAGGCCCCCCCCGTGCATCGCGAGGAGGTTGAGGCTGAGCCAGAGCCTAAGCGTGTGATTGTGATTGACCTATAAGCTTTGCCTTGTGGCGTCACGTCGCGACCTAAATCTAGAGAGGCCCTGAGGGGCTTTTTTGTTTTCTCTGTTGCCATTCTGAGCGGATCAAGATCAGGATGTGGCCCTACACTTCCACTTGAAAGGAGCCAAGATGCTCTCTGCAGACAGCGTATGGGACCGCGACTACGCGGAGCCCCACCTAATCATCTCTGAACGACTCTACAACCTCACGATCGGGGCGGTCTTGCTGTGGGGCTTCTTGGTGAACGCCCTGATGGTCAAGATGATCGACCCCGTGATGATCATGGAGGCGATCCCGAACCCGATCGTCTTTTATGTGGGTTACCTCATCTGTAGCGTCGCAGGGATCATGATCTACACGAAGTCGGACAATCCTTGGGTCTCATTCCTTGGCTACAACATGCTCGTCGTCCCGATTGGGCTCGTCTTAGTCTTGGTGCTCAGCATGTACCTCGGGACCGCGGAAGGTCAGAACCTCGTCTTGAGGGCGATGTCGATGACGGGGATGGTCACCGCGGGGATGATGTTCTTAGGGGGCGCCTTCCCTGACTTCTTCCTCAGCCTGGGGCGGATCTTGTTTATGGCGCTCATCTTTGGGCTCCTCGCGGTCTTTGGGATGCGCTTCTTCAGCCCAGCCTCTTACCAACCTGGTATGTTTGATGGCCTCTTTGTGGTCATCTTCTCAGGCTACATTGGCTATGATTGGGCCCGCGCGAACGCGATCCCTAAGACCTTTGATAACGCGGTCGACTCCGCCGCGTCGCTCTACCTCGACATCATTAACCTCTTCCTCTACATCCTGAGGATGATGTCAAGTCGCGACTAAGGCGCTGTGAGCTAACGCGCCACGCGCGGTGAGCTCAGAACCCTTGAATCGCGAGCTGACCACAGGCCCCCGCCCGCTCTTGACCACGGGTCACACGCACCGAGCAGGGGACCCCTCGGGCCTTGAGCCCGCGCTCAACCGCGCTCACCTCTTCTGAGGTGGGTGAGCGGAAAGGGGAGCGCGGGAAGGGGTTGAAGGGGATCAGGTTGACGAGGGCGCGGAGACCTCGTGTAAAGCCCGCGACCCCATCGAGGTCACTCGGGCCATCATTCACGCCTGGCAGGACGACATACTCCAGCATCAGGACCCTGCTCCCAGGGAGCGGGTGGGCGAGCAGGGCCTCTTTTAAGCCCTCTAGGGTCCACTTCTTGGCGGTCGGGATAATCTTAGCCCTCGTCTCATCTGTCCCGGCGTGGAGAGACAGCGCTAGCTGAACTCGGCCTTTAAAGTCTTCAGAGAATCGACGCATCGCCGGGATGAGCCCCACAGTAGAGACGGTGATCTTGCGACTCGAGAACGGCTTCCCGTGTGAGTCCATCAACACCCTCAGCGCGTCACGGGTGCGCTCATAGCTGTGGAGTGGCTCCCCCATCCCCATAAACACGAGGTGGCTGAGCTCACGACCCTTAGACCCTTGACTTAGGCCTTCGATAAAGCGGCGGGCGGCTAAGACCTGAGCGACGACCTCTCCTACGCTGAGGCTCCTCTTGAGGCCAAGAGCGCCCGTCGCGCAGAAGGCACAGGCCATAGCGCACCCAACTTGAGTAGACAGGCAGAGGGTGTAGCGCTCTCGTCTCATCGGTAAGAGCACGGACTCAACCTGAGCGCCATCTTCTAGGCTAAACAGGAGCTTGATCGTGCCGTCATCCGCCTGTACGTGTTTGCTGAGCCGGAGCTCGGTCGGTCGGGTGTGCTCGGCGATCGTGCGGGCGTGGCGACCTAGGTTGGGGATCTGCTCAAGGGGGACCTGGAGCGCGTGTAGGTGACGGAACACCTTGTTGGCGTGCGTCGCGCCGACCCCCCACTCCTCAAGCTGAACAGCGAGCTGGTCACGGGTAAAGGAGAGTATCTCAGGGCGTTGCGCTTGAGCCTCAGGTGAGGGAGAGATCAAATGTAAGTCAGCGCCTGTCATCGTGAGCACTCCAAGGGTCATCCATGAGCATCTCTGTACTGCTTTATGGTGATCATGTCGAGGGGCCACTTTGCCGACATCGGCTCGCGACCGAACCGCACGTCGCTCCATCCCTTCATAAGGAGGTGAACGATGAACCAAGCTACCCAAGCCAGCCATGACCAAACCACGCTCGACACCCTACATCACGTCGCGATTCAAGTGTCTGACGTGAAGAGAGCGGTTGAGTGGTATCAATCCCAGCTCCGCTGTGAGGTGAGCTGGCAAGACGAGAGCTGGGCCCTGCTCACCTTCGCGAACACCTCGCTCGCGCTGGTGAGCCCCGGTCAGCACCCGCCTCACGTCGCCTTCACGGTGCCCAACGCGGAGCGCTTTGGGGCCCTCACCCCACATCGGGACGGGAGCCGGTCGATTTATATACAAGACAGCGAGGGGAACGTGGTCGAGTGCCTCGACCCAGCTAGCCTCACGCGGTCTGACGACGCCTAAAGGCTGAGATCAGGAGCCCAAGAGCGAGGGCGAGCCATGACATCTCTGGGGCGCCCTGCTCACAGCCAAGGAGGTTACTCTCCTCGCCCACAGGGGGCGCGAAGCGCTCCTCAAGCGCGGGGCGGTTGTCGGTGGTGATCATGGTCTGTCCAGCGGCCATCGCTCGCTCAATCACCGCCGCGCCAAGCTCATCCGTGCCTCGGACCGTCTCGCCCGCTTGACGCTCAATGACGGGCGCGTCACCGGACTCGAGGTTAACCTCAAGGTTGTTTGGGGTGACGATGCGGATCGGCTCACCCTCACAGGTCTGATAGAGGGTCGCGGTGCGGGTCTGAGGGACGACGCGGTCATTGAGGTCTTGGTTGAAGACGAAGCTTGGGTCGACGTCCATCTCAGAGGCGTTGAGGGTCGTGTAGAGGCGAGTCAGATAGCTACGCGCTTGGAAGGCGTTGTGGATCTGCTCATTGGTCTCATTATAATCGATGATCGAGTCGACCAACAGCTGTGACGCGAAGGGTAGCTCAGCCCACTCCTCTGGGACCTCTACCTCTTCAGGGAAACAGTCACCGAACTCACAGAAGACAGAGAAGTTTAAGAGGCTTGAGACGAGCTCGGCGTCGAGCTCGGCGTCGATGAGCGCTTGGCGGAAGAAGACGCTGAAGTCACGATCTGAGAGGTACCCTTGATACGCGAGCTCCTCGATGAGCTCTGAGAGGTGCTCGATGGTCGTCGCCATCCCGATCCGCTCGATGAGCTCATCTGAGACAGCGCGCAGGAAGTTACCCACGTTGTGCTCTCCGGCGAAGTCGGTGACAAAGCCGTGGCCGTCACCTGTCGCGTCGACGGCGTGGCTCACGACGTCGCTGTAGTTCCCTCCGCCCCCCTGCCAGTCGATGAGCGCGTCGTTGACCTCGACGTGTGCATAGTTGCTTGGCATCGCGCGGTGGTCGCCAAGCAGGTGGACGATCACGCCCATGTCGTCGTTCGCAGCGACGGAGGTTGGGCGCATGGGGATCGTTGGCATGTCACCTGTGAAGGTCAGCATCACTGGGGTGACGCTGTTGTCGTCCGCGTCGTTACGGAGCTTGATCGCGAGGAACTCATAATCTTCGAGGTAGGGCTCTAAGACCGCCTCTGAGCCCTCAGGCTGGGTGAAGTCATTGTCTTCGAGCCACTCGATGAGCTCTGAGACGTCCGTCGCGCGGATCCGCACCATGTCATAGGGCCCGACCTCCTCACGCGCGGTCACCTGGACGCCCCCAGCGTTAGGGTCCCCCCCAGACTCCTGCACCGCTCCATCCGCGCTGGGTGCCGCGAAGTTCCTCTCGTCAAAGTCACAGTCGCCCTCGGTGACTCGGTTGAGGGTGAAGATGGGGCCAAATTGGTTGTCGAGGACGCTGAACATCGCCTCGCGTGAGATGTCAAAGTCGGTGTTCGGGGGGACAGGCAGGAGCCAGCTGAACGCGTCGGCGTCGCCTGTGTAGTTGAGGCGGACGTGCATCTGCATAAGTGAAGGATCTTCAGGGTCCTGTACAAAGAGGATGCGCTCCGCTTGCTGGTTGACAGGGCTGACAGGGTTACAGAAGAGGCCACCACAAGCAGAGGCTGGAGTGCTAGGGAGCGTGACCCCCATCGCGCCCGCGCTCAGGGCGAGCGGAGCGAGGAGCTTGAGGAGGGCGCTGGGTGTCTTTCGGGTCGTAGGCATGGTCTGTACTCCATAAGGCGAAGTGAGGTCAGGGGGGTGGAGATCACGGCTACTTAATAAGCAAAGCTCAGACCAACATGTGAAAAAAGATCTGAATACGTGATCATTTAAGCTCGTACAGTGACGTCTGTGTGTCATAGTTTTGTGTTTAAAGCTCGATTTAATCGCGGTTTGGAGGGGTGAGTTGGCGTTCGTCAGACGCTGGGCATTTCGTTTTTTCTGGTGGGGGCCAGGTGAGCGAGAACCGGCGCTCAACCCTGTGGCCTGCCTTGTCCTTAACAGCGATCCAGAGGGAGTGTGAACCGGGGGTCACAGCGCCCTGAGGTCGATAGAGGAGCCGACCCCACGCGGACTGGAGCTCGAAGGGGAGCTCTTCCTTATCTAAGGTCGCCTTGACCTTACCAAGCCCAGCGCCAAGATCTGAGAGAGGCACCGTCAGCCGAGGTCCGATGGGGGGCTCGAGCGTCCAGCAGGGCTCACCGATCTGTGGTGGGGCGAGGTCCTTAAGCGCCGCAAACGAGCTGATGTGCGTGCTACTTACGCTCACCTCTCCGTCACCCCAGCTCGAGGTCACCCACCACCAACGACCGTAATCTTCAAGATAACCGCCTGAGCGCTTGGCGTTTCTTCGACGCTTTGGGAGGGTGATTAAGTTGCCTTTCCGCATCGGTAGCCAGCCCTGCGCCCAGCTCATAAGGGGGCTGAGTGGCTCAAAGCCTCTGCGCTTGAGCGCCTTACGCGCCTCATCGCTGAAGGGGGTGACCTTCATCGCGGTCAAGTAGGGCATGAAGGGGGCGTCTTTTGCGACCTCTACCGTCACCGTGCGACGCCCATGTCTCGCCTTGAAGCTCACCTCTGAGCGCACCTCATGGATCGTGAGCGTCGACCACTTGGCCTCCCCTTCAGCGCGCCTCACCCCTACCCACAGCTGAGCGGAGTGGTCTATGGGCTCAGCCTCCTCTTGGGTCGCCTCCGTCTGCTTTTGCTTCGTCTTTTTTGACCGCTCCTTAGACGGGTCTCGGGTCTCTGCGCCTAGCTTGAGGGTACGGAGGTCGAAGCTCAGCGCGGGGGCCCCGTTGAGCTCAGTGAGCTGAACGCTCCGCCTCGGCGCGCGCTCTCCATTCCAGCGCAGGTCCACGAAGAGCTCCTTGCCTGTCACACACTCAAAACCCTCCACACCCAGCGCGCTCAATGGAGCGGTGAAGCCATAGGGTCGCCAGCTGAGCAGGTCAGGGTCGAGCGGGGTCGCGCCACGAGGGCGCCTCATCCTGACTGACGCGAGGCGCGCCTTCTTGAGGCCACAGCTTGGCTTTTTGGGCCTCTTGACGAGGAGCTTAAATGGGCGCTCACTCCTGTTCCCTACAGCGTCGATCGCGATCAGCTTCCCTGTGTGCTCACCTCTCTTGAGCCTCTTCAGTGGGGAGCGTGTAGCGCGCTTAAGGGTTCGGAAGCGCTTCTCATACTGGTAGAGGCGGTGCACGAGGCGCCTGTCAGGGCCTCGTAGGGCGATGTCGAAGTCAAGCTCAGAGCTCCGAGGGTGGGTGTAGGTGCTCTCATCATATCTAAGGTGATGGACAGGCCTCCCATCGAGCTCAAGGATCACCTCATAGGGGGTCAGCTCACGGGCGCTCCCATCGACGCGGTCCTCTACCTCAAGCGACAGTCGCACGTCACCCCACACCTCAAGCTGAAGCACGTCAGGGCCACTCGGCTCGACAGGTGAGGTCGGGGCTGAGGGCGCCTCGCTCGGCGGTTGAGCGGTGGAGCGCTCTGGTGGAAAAATCGCCGTCGCTGGCTGAGGGAGCCTCTCTGGGCGTGGGCCCAATGAGTAGGCCTTTGGGTCCGCCTGCCCATCTACGCGCGCGCCCTCGCCAAAGGGGGTCGCGAACAGGGTGATGAGGGTGGGCGCTTGGGTGTCGGGGAGCGAGAGCCCATGGGTGAGGGGGTTGATCGGCGTGTTCTTGTAGCGGAGCTCAAAGTGAAGGTGCATCAGGTCTGTGCCACTTGTCCCAAGGTAGCCAATGACTTGACCAGCCTTCACCTTAAGTCGCTCACGGGGTCTCAACTTGAGCTTGAAGGAGCGCTGTTTTTTTCGAGCGCGGGCGATGAGGGCGTCTACCTCAGGAGCGAAGGCCGACATGTGCCCATACAGGGTCGTAAACCCGCCAGGGTGTTTAAGGTAAATCGCGCGCCCATAGCCCGTACTCCCACGCTTAATCAGAGAGATGTACCCGTCTGAGGCCGCGAGCACAGGGGTGCCCTCTTTACCATATAGGTCTAAGCCCGCGTGGTGGTGATTGATCCGGTACGTGCCGAAGCTTGAGCTGAGGGATGGGGGGGCGCTGAGCGGGTAGATCAGAGGCAAAGATGGGCGCTCTTTTGCGCTCAGCTCTGTGCAGACTAGCCCGCTTAGGGAGAGCGCTAAGAGCAGAGGTCGCCACAGGGCGCTCAAGGGATTCAAGCGCTTGTGATGCGGTGAGGGAGGCGTGAGGATGTGGCTAAATTTCAAGATGGAAACTCTCTCCCCCATTGGATTTAGGGTTGCGTTTAAGAGGTGAATCGATACACTACGCCGCGAATCCGCGAGAGCGGTGAGCATCTTTGCGCTCCTTAAGCGTCATCTCAAGAAAAAGGACAGTCCTCAGTGGCAAAAGAAGAACCAATTGTAATGGAAGGCACCGTAGTTGAACCGCTCCCGAACGCGATGTTCCGCGTAGAGCTAGAGAACGGGCACAAGGTCCTCGCGACCGTCTCTGGGAAGATGCGTAAGTTCTTTATCCGCATCCTCCCCGGTGACAAGGTGACCGTTGAGCTCACGCCCTACGACCTCTCACGCGGACGCATCACCTACCGCGCCCGCTGAGCGCTCAACGGCTCAGTCGCTCACCGCGCGGCGAGCTGGTTGATTAAGTCGATCAAGCTCGGGTCTAAGCGCACCGCTCGCGCCGTTGACCCTGTTGAGCGTAGCGAGGCTCGCTGAGCCTTGACGTGGTCGCGCGCGTCGTTCAGATCGAGCTTTGGGAGGGGCTCTCTCCCCGCTGACCAGAGGCGCTTGACCATCGCGCGCTCACCGGCCTGAGCGCCTCCAGAGGGCGCCTCAGGTGAGAGGAGCGCGAGCCGGTCTCCCTCCTCGGAGCGGTAGCACTGGAGGGGCCCAGGTAAGGTCGCCTTACCCGTCCCTTTCGCTTGCTTCATGGTGGGCTTCCCGTCGATCGAGGAGAGCTTACCCACGGCGCCCACCCCAACGGGGGCGTCCGCGGAGCTGACGAGGCGCTCCCCAACCCCAAAGGCGTCCACAGGGGCCTCTTGGAGCGCGGTGAGCAGCTCGAGGTCGACCCCGCCTGAGGCGATGATCTTCGCGTCGGTCGCCCCAAGCTCATCGAGGAGCGCGCGGGCTCGCTTCAGCGTCTCGACGCTGAGCATTGAGTCAAGCCTGATCCCTTTGAGGGCGCCCTCGGTCGCGCGGACCGCGTTCCTGATCCCGGTCTCAGCGCCAAAGGGGTCGTAGGTGTCGATGAGGAGCGAGGCGTGCTCAGGGTAGGTCTCATAAAAGGCCTTGAAGAAGGCGCGCTCAGTCTCGGCGACGCTCACGCCCTCTTGCTCCCAAGACTGCACCGCGAAGTGATCCATCGTCCCCACGACGGGGACGCCATAGCGGTGATGGGCCTCTACGTTTGAGGTCGCCACGGTCCCCCCTAGATACGCAGCGTAGGCGGCGTCCACTGCGGCGTCGATGTGGGTGCGCCGGCTCCCAAACTCAAAGATCGCTCGCTCCCCCGCGGCCTCACAGATCTGAGCCGCCTTACTCGCGACCATCGACATGTGGTTGATGATCGAGAGGAGCGGGGTCTCGATGAGCTTGGCGGTGAGGAGGTCACAGCGCACCTGAAGGTAAGGGAGCGAGGCAGAGGGCTGTAGGTCACCCGCGAAGTCACCCTCAGCGGGGTTCGCCCAGATCAAGGTCCCCTCCTCCGGCCCCCAGACCTCGCCTGTAAAGCGCCAGCCCTTGAGCGCCTCGATGAGCGCGGGGCGAGCGCGGAGCGCGGGCCCTAAGATTGGGTGTTGAGTGAGCGTCTCAAGGTGAGCCTCTGTGAAGTGAGCCCCATGGAGATGCTCGAGGCACCGCCTGAGGCCCGCCCAGACGATGTAGGGGCGCGCGCTGTCCCCTGAGAGGGTGCGAGGGAGTCGTCGTGAAAAGAAGCTCATCCAGCAGGGGGCGCTGGCCTTACCCGCGTCCCAGTGAGGCACAAGTGAGGTGAGCTGATAGAGGTCGATGTGGGTCGCAGGTGAGGAGGGGACGCTGGGTGCGCGCGTGTCTGTAGAGGTCACGGGGGTAGGCTCCTGAATCACTGACAAATGGGATAAGGTTTGAACTTTGCTCGTCGCTCATGATAGATCGCAGTGTTCAACACTACAGCAGAGCGCTCACATTCCATCAACATGCTGAGCCACCTTACCCACGCTGATGCTCGACAGAGAGGGCGACACACATGACTGAGGCTACACCAAAGATCCAACCTAATGATGGGAAGCTGCTTGTCCTGACGCCCGGTATGGGCGCGGTCGCGACGAGCTTTATCGCGGGGGTCGAGTCGATTCGCCGTGGGCTCAGCGCCCCGATCGGCTCCGTCTCTCAGCTTCAGAGCATCCGCATTGGACCTAAGGAGCAACAGCAGAGCCCCCTCATTAAAGACTTTGTGCCTCTCGCCTCACTTGATGACCTCGCCTTTGCGGGCTGGGATGTGAAGTCAGACAACGTCTATGAGGCCTGCGTGCGCGCTGAGGTGCTGAGCGACAAGCACCTTCGCCCACTTGAGGAGAGCCTCAGCGCGATCAAGCCTATGACCGCGGCCTTTGATAAGAGCTATGTGCGTAAGCTCGACGGCCCCAACGTCAAGCCCGAGACCTCTAAGTGGGACCTCGCTCAAGCGCTCCGTGAGGACATCCGTCGCGCGATGAGCGAGGCGGGCGCGACCCGCGCGGTGATGGTGTGGTGTGGCTCAACCGAGGTCTACCTCACCCCACAGGCCTGCCACATGAGCCCAGAGGCCTTTGAGGCGGGGCTCAAGGCCAATGACCCCGCGATCGCCCCAAGTCAGCTTTATGCCTATGCGGCGATCATGGAGGGGGTGCCCTACGCGAACGGCGCGCCGAACCTCTCCGCTGACTCCCCCGCCCTCGAGGCGCTCGCCCTTGAGCGCGGGGTGCCGATCGCTGGGAAGGACTTCAAGACCGGTCAGACCCTCATGAAGACGATCCTCGCCCCAGGCCTCAAGGCGCGTATGCTTGGGATCCAGGGCTGGTTCTCTACCAACATCCTTGGGAACCGTGACGGTGAGGTCCTTGATGACCCTGACAGCTTCAAGGCCAAGGAGGTCACGAAGTCAGGGGTGCTCGACACGATCCTTCAGCCTGAGATCTACCCAGAGCTCTACAAGGACCTCTACCATAAGGTCCGCATCAACTATTACCCCCCTCGCGGTGACGCCAAGGAGGGCTGGGACAACATCGACATCTTTGGCTGGATGGGCTACCCCATGCAGATCAAGATCGACTTCCTGTGCCGTGACTCGATCCTCGCGGCGCCCATCGTCCTCGACCTCGCCCTTTTCCTTGACCTCGCCTCTCGCGCCGGCCGGAGCGGGATCCAAGAGTGGCTGTCGTTCTACTTTAAGAGCCCACACGTCGCGCCTGGCAACTTCCAAGAGCATGACCTGTTCTTACAGCACATCCGCTTCAAGAACACCCTCCGCATCTTGGGTGGCGAGGCTCCGATTGATCACACCTTGGAGCAGTTTCAGGGCTGAGCTTGAGCGCGTCGCTTGGCGCGTTCTCTGATCGCGATGAACCTCGGCGCTGGTGATTACTCACACAAAAAAGAGGTCACATAGGGCCTCGTCTATGGCTGATCTTGGCTAAAGCTACGCAGAACCTGAGCGAGCGATCGCTGAGCTCTGTATTTCAAATGAGCGCTTGTTTTCGTTCTCTAAATACATCAGTTTAGTGCGGTTAAACTTCTTTATCCCACTAACCTTTGTGAAGAAAAGAGACCGAAAGTTGAGTAATCTAAAACGCTTATGGCCAGCGTTGTTTGTCCTGAGCTTCGTGTTCGGCTGTGACTCATCAGAGAACACCGAAGGGGGAGGCTCTGACGCCGGCACGATGAACGCCGGCACGATGAACGCCGGCACGATGAACGCCGGCACGATGAACGCCGGCACGATGAACGCCGGCACGATGAACGCCGGCACGATGAACGCCGGCACGATGAACGCCGGTACGATGAACGCCGGCACGATGA